>OJBS01000076.1_pt1 | contig 52455 bp, 44 predicted proteins | sample 1590941 | NCBI WGS metagenome assembly OJBS01 (sample SAMN05416785, study PRJEB24817) | seawater metagenome | isolation source: Sea water | place: Canada:Atlantic | collected 2013-11 | reverse complement strand
CTGTAGCACCCCACTCCAGCCGGTCCGCCAGCCAGGTGGAGGCCACGCCTTCGCGATCCCGATCGTGGCTCTGGTAACGCACGGCTGCCACGGTAATGTGTACCTCGTCTTCCTCGGCTGCCTGGCTGGAGCTGATGGAGTACAACCGCGGTGGCAGCTTGCGCAGCAGGTTCACCAGTTGCTGTGGCTCCAGTGACGGCACCGGCCAGCGTTGAACCAGATCCAGCAGATCCCGGCCTTCCATCCAGTCCCGGAGTTCGCCGGTATTGTCGGCCAGGGCGCTCAGTTCTTCCTGCCCCGCCAGTTCTGCCCACTGTTTTACCGGTGGCGGGGTCAGCAGGGTAATCTCGCGATGCCGGGTCAGGGCTTCGCCCAGAGAGCCGGTCTCGCCATTGATATCCACAGTCGTTTCACTGTCGAACTCCAGGGCCGATAACAGTTGTGAGACCAGCTCCGGGTTGTTTTCCGGGCACACCGCCAGGGCATCGCCGGGTTCGTACTGCAGCCCCGAGTCTTCCAGGGACAGCTCGATATGTCGTACTTCTTTATCCGAGCCCTGGCCGTTCAACAGCTGGTTGGTCAAGATCGTCGCCTGGAATGGATTTTTGCGGCCATAAGGCGATGCTAGTGGCGCAACCGATGCTGTCGCATCGCCGGCCACCGGTTGGGAAGCGCCGGCCTCGGATGCCACAGCCTCAAGCACCCGCTCGATCCACTGCTTTGCCAGATCCTCGTAGTCCACATCACAGTCAACCCGCTCGGCCAGGCTGGAGGCACCCAGCTCCACCAGCCGCTGGTCAAAATCCTTGCCGGTCTGGCAGAAATGCTCGTAACTGGAATCACCGAGCCCAAGCACGCTGTATCGCAACTGACCCAGTTTTGGCGCTTTTTTGCCCATCAAGAATTCGTGAAAATCCAGTGCGTTGTCGGGCGGATCGCCCTCGCCCTGGGTTGACGTGACCAGCGCCAGGAACTGTGCCTGTTTGAGCTGCTTGGGTTTGTAGTCCGCCAGGTCGACCACTCTGGCGGCAACGCCTTTCTCCGCCGCCCGGGCCGCCAGCTGTTCCGCCACATCTTCGGCGTTGCCGGTCTGGGAACCAAAGAGAATGGTCAGTTCGCTCTCGCCCGGAGCGGATGCCGTTTTAACAGAGGGAGACAGTGCGGTCGTACCCGAGGCTGCACAGACACCAGCGAGATAGCCGGCAAGCCAGCTCGTCTGATCCGGACTGAGTTCCGCCAGTAACTGGCCTAGCCGTTGCTGCTGCTCCGCTGAGAGCGGAGATGCTGAAAGCGCGTTTGTCATAATAAGCCACCGCAACACAGTGTGAGTGGCCTCTCCGGAAGGCAATCCGGAGGGGGCCGAAAATGTCACGGGCACTCTAGGAAGCAAACACAACCCTTATAAATCAGATTGTTTTGATATTATTTATCTGTTTTTTCGATTTACTACTTATCGACATGATTTAAAAGCGGTTTATGGATATTCGAAAACGATCGACAGCAAATGACCTCCATCATTCCATGTTTTTTGGTTTTAGATCTAACATTAAATCCAAACGTTTCATTCTATGAATGACACATTGGAAGGAGCAGATTCATGGCCAAACCAGAGACCACCCAACACCACACCGTCGTTGTTATCGGCGCCGGAGCCGCCGGCACCAGCGTCGCCGCCTCTCTGCTAAGGCAACGCCCAGGGCTGGACGTTGCAATCGTTGAGCCAAACGACGTTCACTACTACCAGCCCGCCTTCACGCTAGTGGGCGGTGGAGCCTATTCTCTCGCCAAAACCGCCAGGCCACAGGCGGAAACCCTGCCGGCTAGCGCTCGCTGGGTGAGAGCCGCCGTCGATGAACTTGAGCCAGATAGCAATTCGGTAACGCTCTCAGATGGCCGCAGACTGGCTTACGATATTCTGGTGGTGACACCCGGACTGAAGCTGAACTGGGATGGTGTGGAAGGGCTCCGGGATACCCTCGGACGCAACGGTGTCTGCAGCAATTATGACCCGTCACTGGCGGAATACACATGGCAGTGTCTGAAGGCATTCAAGGGCGGAAAGGCATTGTTCACCCAGCCACAGGCACCCATCAAGTGCGCCGGAGCACCCCAGAAAATTGCCTATCTCGCAGCGGACTATGTGCGCAGAAAAGGCCTTGCTGGAAGTAGCGAACTGAAGTTCTTTGCCGCTGGCGGGGCCCTGTTCAGCGTACCCGACTTCGCACCGCCGCTGACTCAGGTGGCCAAACGGCATAACGTCAGTTTATTGATGAACCACAATCTGGTTGCGGTGGACGGAGACAAGAAAGTTGCTACCTTCCGCTTTACTAGCAGCGCCGGCGAGACCAGCGAAGTAAAAGAAGCCTTCGACTTGTTGCACGTTACGCCGCCACAGTGCGCTCCGGATTTTATCCGGAACAGTGCTCTGGCCAACGCAGACGGCTGGGTGGATGTAGATCAGCATTCCATGCAGCATATATCCTACGGTAACGTGTTCAGCCTCGGCGATGCCAGCTCGCTACCAACTTCTAAAACGGCGGCGGCCATTCGCAAGCAATCACCGGTAGCCGCCGCCAACATTCTGGCCAAACTCTCTGGCGGTAACATCAGCGCCAGCTACGATGGTTACACCTCCTGTCCGGTGGTAACGGGCTATGGCAAGGTCATGCTGGCGGAATTCATCTATGGTGGAAAGGTTGCCCCTACCCTGCCTCTGAGCCCATTTAAAGAGTCCCGGTTCTACTGGCAGGTGAAAAAGCATTTTCTGCCGCCGTTCTACTTTGATTACATGCTCAAGGGCAAAGAACTGGATATCGCCCACAAGCCACTGAACTAGAGGGCCTCAAGGGTATTAGGCTGCCAGTCAGAGAGTAGCTGTTGGTATAACCATCAAAAATGGGTGCCCATCGCATCCGCCCGATCATGAACATGCACTGAGTAAAAAGCAGCCATAAGTCATCCGGGAACAGGTGTGATTAGACATGACTACTGATAATTCAGAAGGCCAATCCACGCGCATTATTCATAATCGACGCCATCAGGATGCTTTTGGCAGCCCCTACTCACCGATCTATAACACCACTATCTACCGCTTCCGTGACACCGAAGCGCAACTGGATGGCATTGAGGCACGAAAGCCGGGCTACCTCTACACCCGATGGGGAACCAATCCGACCATTCAGGAACTGGAAAAGGGCCTAGCAACGCTAGAACAGGCCGAGGAAGGGCTCGCCTTTGCTTCGGGGATGGCGGCGATTTCCGCAACAATTTTCGCCCACGGCCAACAGGGCGTTGTCTGTATTGGAGATATCTATGGTGGAACGCAGGAGCTACTTACCAACCATTGCCTGCCGTTGGGTATCCCGGTCACGTTTCTTCTTCAGGCCAACGCTGAAGATCTAGAGGCTTCGTTGAGCAGACCCAGCATGCTCGTGTTCTGCGAAACCCCAGCTAACCCTACCCTCGCCATCGTTGATCTTCGCACTATCGCCAGGGTCACCCACGATAAAGGAGCGTTGCTGGCCGTTGATAACACTTTTGCCTCTCCGATAAATCAGCGTCCACTGACGTTGGGTGCAGACCTGGTGGTTCACAGCGCCACCAAGTATTTGGGCGGTCATAGTGATCTTACTGCTGGTGCTCTGATGTCGTCGGCACCATTGTGCAAAACTGTTGCCGGCTGGCGCAAGAACCTTGGCCAGTTACTTTCACCCGAGACTGCTGCCCTGCTCTCCCGGAGCCTTCGCACCCTGCCCGTGCGAATCAGGCAACACAATGAAAATGCCATGGCTGTCGCGCAGGCCCTGGACGGTTATCCCGGCGTAACACGGGTTCTTTATCCTGGCCTGCCATCGTTCCCTGGGTACAGACTGGCAAGCGATCAGATGAGCGGCTTCGGCGGAATGATGACCATCGAAATCACTGGCGGAGGCCCAACAGCCACAGCCGTTGCCGACAATCTGCGAATCTTCCTGTTGGCAACCAGTCTTGGCGGTGTAGAAAGCCTGGTCAGCCAACCTTCAGTCACAAGTCATCATGACATTGGGAAAGAAGAGAGAGAAAAACGAGGGATCAGTGACGGTATGCTCAGATTATCCATTGGCCTGGAAGACCCTTCGGATTTGATTGCAGATTTACAGCAAGCGATTGACACAGCGAGGGCCAACAGCGATTTGGCGCGTTGATTCAAGCCATTACACCAGTCATCAGTTGACCTATCTTCAAGAAGACAAACCGGTGCGATTCAAATGCGAAGCCGGCGTGAGAACTCAGCCTCGCCTTAGTCTGATAAGACGATGCGTGGCCGTGCCCTGAAAGCCACTCTTCTTTAATTCAGTAACACCGACTCAGTTATAAGGGTGAGCAGATGAATCAACCAAGCGGAGGAGTGGCCGTCGTAACCGGCGCCAGTCGTGGCGTTGGCAGGGGCATTGCGATCGTTTTAGGGGCCGCTGGAATGACCGTCTACGTTACTGGCCGCTCTGCTACGAAAAGCAATGCAAAGCTTCGCGGTCAGACCTTATCAGGCACTCTTAAGGAAACCGCAGAAGCGATTACCCACGCTGGAGGCAAGGGAATTGCCGTAGGCTGCGATCACGCCATTGATGAACAGGTTCGCCAGCTTTTCGCTCGAATCGAGCGAGAACAAGGACACCTGGACGTTTTGGTGAACAATGCGGCCTTTCTCCACGAAAACCTTATTGATCCCGGACCGTTTTGGAGTAAGCCGATCGATATGGTGGAGATGCTCAATGTCGGCCTGCGATCCTCCTATATTGCCAGCTATTACGCTGCACCGCTGTTACTTAAATCGCCTCGTGGCTTGATTGCTTTCACCTCATCATTCGGGGCGGACTGCTATATGCGTGGCCCGGCCTACGGTGGTCAGAAGGCCGGCATCGACAAGATCGCCTTTGATATGGCTGCAGATTTCGAGGGTACAAATGTAGCCACTGCTTCACTATGGCTGGGCCCCCAGCGTACGGAACGCTCAGCCATTGCGGCCGTTGAGCGCGCGGACAAATATGAATCCGTTATGGCTAACGCAGAAACCCCGGAATTCAACGGTCGGGTCATCCTTGCACTATTGAATGACGCTGAGTTGAAACAAATCTCCGGGCAAACTTTAATCACCGCAGAGCTGGCCGCAAAGTACGGCATTACTGATCAAGACGGCCATAAACCTGCCTCCTATCGCAGCGTCTTGGGAGAGCCACGCAAATTCCACCCTGCAAGAGTTGAGTAAGTTCGATATGACCCGGAATTTCCTCGTCGATTATAAAAGGAGCGCTCAACATGGAACTTGAACAGCGCGTTGCCCGCCTGGAGGCACTTGAAGATATCCGCGAACTGAAGCATCGGTACCTGAATGCTTGCGATACAAAAGACGTTGAGGTCATTCGCCAGTGTTTTGCTCCCGGCGATGTATTCATTGATTTTGGCCCCCTCGGTAGTTTTAAAGATCGAGACAGCTTTGTGGCTTTGTTTCAGAAGCTGGCCTGCAATGAGCGAGTCATAGATCTTCATCATGGGAGCAACCCTGAAATAAGGTTAGAAGGGGAAGATGAAGCGGTTGCCCGCTGGGCCCTGTACTACTTCAATCAGGATAGAGAGACCGGCGCCACTATGCAGTTAGGAGGTCAATACAGAGATCGTTATCGCCGCATTGAGGGTAAATGGCTAATAGTGGAAACGGAATTCGACCGCTTTTCATTGGTGGAGCGCAGCGGCTGAACCGCATGCCTCTTCCCTACTGGCTCATAAACCGGTCAAATCAACCTTCTCTATCCGCCCGCTGCGGTAACGCAGACATTCGGAGGGCTCTGCATGGGCGGAGGTGCAAACCAGGAGATAACGGCCATCACCAGTCAAAGCACAAGCGTAGGCGTCTTGGCTCACAGTGATTTCATGCGTTATTTCGCCGTTCTTTACCACTCGGACCAACCCGGCCCTGCCAGGCCCCGGGGTAGCAACCCAAATGCCACCATCACGATCCAGACACAGGCCATCGGGTGAGTGCTCACCCAAATCCGCCCATACTCTGCGCCGGGAGAGCGCGCCATGAGGGTCAATATCAAAAGCTGTAAGTCGATTCGCAAATGATTCAGCCACAATCAGGGTCTGGCCGTTATTGACGACTACCGTACCATTAGGGAAATGCATATCTTCTGCAGCGACTTCTACATCGGCATTCGGGGTCACCTTAATAAGCCGGGCGGGCCGAAAGGTTTCACCACCGAAAATATCAAAGCCGAAGTTGCCGACAAATGCCGTCCCGTCATTGGCCACATACATGTCGTTACAACATCCGCCAGCTAGCGCAGAAAGATCGACAACCTCCTCAAGGTCTTTACCATCCCAACGCAACAGCTTCCGGTCGATCATGGAGACCACCAGCAAGTGACCCTCAGGTGTCCAGCCTAGGCCAGAGGGTTGGCTTGGTACGTCAATCTGCTTTTCCAGCTGACCGGCCAGTGACAGCGTGTAAACCTTACCGCTGTAGAAATCTGAGAACCAAAGAAGGTTATTACGCCAGCGCGGCCCCTCCGGAAAAGCAAGTCCCTCTGCGATAATCTCTGAATCAACTTTCATGATCCGTCCTCTGCAGTATTCAAAAGTTGCCCGGCCTGAGCATTGCATCCATGCCGCCATCGGCAAAAAAGAACGGTCCCGTGTATGAAGCTCGCCTGATCTGAGGTCAGGTAACAGATAACATCTGCGAGCTCTTCTGGGCGACTTCCACGCCCCAGGGGAGCCACAAACTTCTTCGTAGCTTCGCCATACTTTGGATGTTCCTTTGAAGCCTGAAGAAGGGGCGTTTCAACAGCACCCGGTGCCACTACATTCAAACGGACCCCGGCCTTGCCCCATTCAATGGCCTTCCGACGAACCAGAACGCTGACAGCGTATTTGGAGCCGCCATAGGCTTCCATGGAATTTTCACGCTCCTGTGTCAGCGCAAGGGCACCGTCTTCATCGTTTTTCAGCATTTTTGCCACCAGGGGTGACTGATCAGCACCGGGCTGAACCGACGCAACGGAGCCAACAACCACGGCTGATGGCGAGTCACCGGCCTGGAGTGCCGGGAAGAACCCTTCCAGCAATTCACTGACGCCAAAATAATTGACGGACACGATCAGTCCAGCATTGGGTGCCGTTACCCCCAACCCGGCGCAGAGAATCAATTGATCAACCTTACCTCCGGCTTTCTCCAGAGCCTGCTCAACCGCAGCTTTACGACCCTCAGGCGTGGAGAGATCAGCGGACACATCGGCATTCGCCCGATCAACTCCGACCACAGTGTGGCCTTGACTCTTTAGCTTCTCAGAAACAGCAGCACCGATGCCCGATGCGGCACCCGTTACGACGGAAATTGGCATAATCTCACACCTCATTTTATGTTTTCAGACAGACATACTGGAAAGAGCATCTACCTGAACTCTCTTTTCGACATCGTCAATTCAGACCATCTCGCGGCTTAACGTCCCTGCGCCCGCAACCGATCTGGCGTAAATTTGTAAGCCTTCAGATTACCCCTGTTGATTACAGGTCCCTGGCGACGTTCGTTCGTCAGGTTGTAGGCAAGATATTCTCCGCTCGTAAGGTCGTGGTAGAAGGAGCTGCCAATCTGCCAAGCTGAACTGTCGGGGTGATAATAGTAGTTAGCGAAAGCATGCTTCCACAGCTGGCCTCGTCTGTCGTAGTTATCAGCGACAACCGCATGCCATGTATCTTCGTCGAGAAACAGTCGGCGTTTGCCATAGAGGTGATTGAATTCTGGTTTCAGAGTGCCCTCAAGGACCCACACCCGTCGCAACTCATATCGCATGAAATCAGGGTTCGCGTGACGAGGCGTCAAAAGGGCCTCATAAGAAACCTGGTCGGTATTCGGCTTGTAGGCATTCGCAGGAATATACATTTCGCGCTTGCCAACGATCGTCCACTCGTACCGCTCTGGCGACCCGTTGAACAACCTGTCCTCATCAATGGTCATATTGCCATTGCTTCCGCCAAGGGGCTGATCAAAACCATATCCCGGCGCAAGTCTGACTCGACGAGTACCGGCATTGTAGGACCAGACCACACGCTTATCTCTCGAGTAATTGTAGGGCTCGTGATTAATCGAAACGTTTCCTTTCTCACGAATAGGTAGGAGCACCTCAGTGCGACACATGGCCGAGACGCCATCACTTGTGAGCGGACGACCTTCAGGTCTGTTGGAGAAAGCCAGGCACTGCCCCTCTGCCCGACCAAAACCAACATTCCCGTTCGCATTTACAGACGCAATGTCGCGAATGCTTTCGTCAGTGTATGCGCGGAATGGCACCATATGATTCCACAGCAACTCCAACGCGGTCTCTGGAAACGGAAACGGTGTGTGGCCCATTCCCATATAACCCAAACCACGATAGGTAATTCGAGCTCTTTCTGCATTGTATTTCGCCCGCTCACACACGAAGTCTGGATAGCGGAAATCCCTATGCCCCTGATAAACGTTCATCCTGAAAGTGCCTGGATAACGCTCGAACATGGCGCGCTGACCTTCTGAAAGTTTGTCTTCATATAGATCAACGTTTTGTCCCGTTATCACAAAGAGCGGGGCTTCATTAGAATAAGGATCCTTCGGATGTTCGCCGGAGTTGGGCTCTGGATTCCAACCAGGCACTGTACCCAAGTAACGGCCTGTGAATTCGGGAATTGTACCTGCCGAGCTCCCCTGCGTTTCTGCGCCTACACAGGTCAGATCTTTCCCAAGGCGCTCGATCTGTTCTGGCCCTTCAGCCGCGTTAGCAGTAAACGATAAAAATGCTGGAATCATTACAGCGCCAATCAGCGTCCCCAAATAACTACGTTGCATTGTTCTTGTCTCCTTGTATCGAACGCAATTCTTGAACTCTGCAACTTTCCGGAAATCCATACACATCGGCATGGTCTGTTGGGACTAAATCAGCTGCCTGCTTGCAAATCGTTACAAAACCCTCAAATGGACGATGTGCCTGAAAGTTTTTTGGCAACTCTGATCTTAGGAAAAGAAGAGGAATACTGATTGGATGGCGGCTTACTGGTATTCGGCTAACCGTTCACGTGCTAAGGCGCCTTCGCTACAACTCTGACGATTAATCCGGGATACAACCACTATGTACAAACAGATTAACACCACTAAAACCAATCTCTGGATCAAGGTGCTGACAATGACCGTGTGCATTAACACCACGGCGGTGGCGGACACAACAGAGGATGAAAGAGAGTGGATGGAGGGCTTTCCACCGCCCGAAAACCGTATCATCCGGAATAGCGATCGCGACTTTTTTTCCGCTCCCAAACTCAACTGGTCAGTGTGTCACCTTCGCGAATTGCTACCAACGACAGAAGTATCACGAGGCCTCGGCGCGCCAGTCCCACTTGATTATCAGCTCGACGAAAGTATCGCCCAAGTCAAATTCCAGCGCAGCGATACCGGCGACACCATGACCTGGGCAGAGGCTTATACGGCTAATCACACCGATGGAGTAATTGTTCTGCACAAAGGGAAAGTGGTCTACGAGCGCTATTCAGGCTGCCTGGACGAGCAAGGAAAGCACGCGGCCATGTCGATGACCAAATCCGTAACAGGCCTGATCGCCGAAACGCTGATTGCCGAGGGCACGCTTGATGAATACGCTTTAGCCGGAGAGCTTGTGCCGGAACTTAAAGACAGCGCGTTTGGAGACGCCACTGTGCGCCAGATCCTGAACATGACAACCGGCCTTAGATACAGCGAAGACTATTCAGACCCTGATGCCGATGTCTGGGTCTACTCAAAAGCGGCCACACCGCTACCGAAACCACCCGGATTCGAGGGACCGAGGAGCTACTTCGAATACCTCCAGACCGTTCAACCGGAGGGACAACATGGCGAAGCTTTTGCTTATAAAACCATAAACGTCGATACCATCGGGTGGATCATTGCCAGGGTTACCGGCAAATCGGTGGCACAACAACTGTCGGAACGCATCTGGCAGAAAATGGGCGCAGAACAGTCCGCATACTTCACCATCGACTCCATCGGAACGCCGTTTGCGGGCGGCGGCTTGAGCATGGGCTTAAGAGACCTTGGCCGTATCGGGCAACTCATGCTGAATGAGGGCTCACTCAACGGGAAGCGTCTGATTCCGCAAGCAGCCATAAAAAGCATCACTGCCGGCGCTGACCCCGATGACTTTGCCAAGGCCAAATACGACACCATTCCAAACGGTAGCTATAAAAGCCTGTGGTGGATTTTTCACAATGAAAATGGCGCATACGCCGCCAGAGGCATCCATGGTCAGACACTTTACGTTGATCCAACCGCTCAGATGGTGATTGCTCGCTTCGCGTCTCACCCCACTCCCAGTAATGCCATCAATGACGTAACCTCGTTAGCGGCTTACCAAGCACTTGCAGATTACCTTATGAACTAGCCGGTTAGATCTCACGCCGCTGCGCAGAGAAATAGTTTGTCCGTTCCTGGACGGCCGAAACCAGACAGGGTTCGATGTATCGTTTGCTAGTCTGGGCACGGGCAAAGTATGAAGCGAAAGGCATGGGGCAGCGGTCGATTTGGTAGATCCGGGACAGCGAACATGTGGTCTAACCACTTGCCCACCCTCACAATAGTCCGATTAAACCCGCTCTGCAGCGATTATGGGTAGCGCCCTTCGGGCACCACGAATTCAACAAAAAAGCCCGCTAACCCGCGATGAACCTTTTTTATTGGAGTATTCCGACCAGAATAACGAACGACATCCCCAGCACGTTCACCTCGTAAACGCGCCCGAATACACAGGGAAGCTCAGCCAAGCAAGCACTCGCGTGACAACTTCTGACTGACTTCCCGACGCTGTCGCCGCAAGCGGTTGCCCTGATCGTTGGAGTACCCGGCCCGCAGTTGCTTCTGGATACGGTCCAGCTTTTTCCGATATTCCTCACAGCGGGCGCTTTTGCGCTCACGCTCGCGGGCCTTCTGTTTTTCGGACATCGTTTGCTGGCTACGGCTACTGCTCTCAAGGCTACGGTTCACTTGCTGATTGATCGTGCTCACCCGCTTGCCCCGGGTGATGTTCTCCCGCATGGGAATCAGCGAGGGGCGCTTCAACTCCACATGCTCATGTTCACGAGCCACTGGCTTTATGTCGGTAAAGTGCGCAACGCCCTGGTCATCAACCCAGGTGTACATTTTTTCGGCTGTTGCAACGGCGGGAATAACGAAAAGTACAATTAGTGCGGCCTGCCTCCATGGCATCGGTTTCCACTCCTTGTGGTTTGTGTGTCGGCGCGGGCATTATAAACAAAACCACAGGCGGGTGAGAGGGCCAGCGTGCTTCCTGGCCCACAAATCACGCATCCAGTAACTCAATCCAGTGCTGAACCGGCACCTGAGCCTTGGTTTCCAGATGCATCTGACAGCCAATGTTGGCGGTGACGATGCGGTCAGGATTGTCTACAGTCAGCGCCTTGAGCTTGTTGTTCAGCAGGCGCTGGCTGAGCTTGGGCTGGAGGATGGAGTAGGTACCAGCAGAGCCGCAGCACAGATGTTTTTCCTTGGTTTCAGCCAGATCAATGCCGGCCTTACGCAATACCTGATCTACCACGCCGTTTTGCTGCATGGCGTGCTGCAGGGTGCAGGGGCAATGGAAAGCGACCTTACCGGCTCCCTGGGGTACCTTCAGTTTTTCCAGGTCCTGTTTGAGCAGGAAAGCGCCCAGGTCAATGGTCATGTCGCTGACTTTCTGCGCCTTAGCTGCGTACATCGGATCATCCTTTAACAGGTGGCCGTACTCCTGAACCATCGCCCCGCAACCGGAAGCGGTCATGATGATGGCCTCGGCTCCGGCTTCGATGGCGGGCCACCAGGCGTCGATGTTGCGGCGCATGGCGTTGAGGGCCTGATCATGTTCCGAGAGGTGATGGTTCACTGCACCACAGCATCCGGCTTCCGGTGCTTCCACCATGGTGACGCCCAGTTTGTAGAGCACCCGGGCGGCAGCGGCGTTGGTGTTCGGCGTGGCGGAGGGCTGAACGCAACCGGCAAGGGCCAGCACGATGCGGTCGTGGCTGGCAGCCGGCCAGGGGCTGGCCTTTTTCCTGGGCGGTACTTTGGTACGCAATACGGATGGCAGTACCGGACGGAACAGTTGGCCCATGCGCAGCAGGAAGCCGAACAGTCGACGGTTGGGAAGTACCCGGGCCAGCGACCAGCGTATCCAGCGCTCTTTGGGTGGCCGTGGCATTTCCTGTTCCATCAGGCCTCGGCTGATGTCGACCAAGCGGCCGTATTTCACACCGGAAGGACAGGTGGTTTCACAGCTGCGGCAGGTGAGGCAGCGGTCGAGGTGTTCACGGGATTTTTCGGTGACTTCTTCGCCTTCCAGGAACATTTTCATCAGGTAGATGCGGCCGCGGGGGCCGTCGCGTTCGTCGTTCAGTTCCTGGTACGTTGGGCAGGTGGCGGTGCAGAAGCCGCAGTGTACGCAGGCACGCAGGATGGATTCGGCTTCCTGGCCTTCTGGGGTGTTGGCGAATTGTTGGACTAAATTGGTTTGCATCTTTTACCTGCTTTCTGAATATTGGTGCACAAGTGAGCGGGTAGGGCGTCTCTGAAACACGCTCCTTCGGCACATCCATGTGACGCTTGGACTCCGCCATCCATGGCTCCGTACAGTTTCAGAGACGCCCTACCCGCTCACTTCCCCGGCATCTTCGTAGCCCTCACAGCCACATATCAGATTCCGGGCTAAATTATTAAAGCCAGCTGTACAGTCGCCCGGGGTTAAAAATACCGTCGGGATCGAACGACTTTTTCAGCCGTTGCTGGATTTCTTTCAGCGCCCTTGGCTGGTGGTGCATCACTTCATCGGTGCGGTCACCGCCGCGGAACAGGCTCACCTGGCCGCCGGCGCGTTGCGCCATGGTTTCCAGTTTGGCGATGTCGGCTTCGCCCCGATACCAGCGTTGGGAGCCGGCCCAGTCGATCAGCCAAGGGCCATCGAGGTCCGGGTTTTCGGCGGTGGAGCCGACGGAGAAGCGCCAAAGCGATTCATCACCGGCAAAGAATTCGTGCTGCATGTGTTGTAGCTGTTGCCAGAACTGGCCGCCCTGCTCCATCACTTCACCGGTCCACTTTTCGGCAGTGGCCTCAACGGCGGATTTGGCGCCCGCGAGGCGCAGATACACTTTGCCGTCCACCCAGGCGGCGCCAGTGATGGGCTTGGGCTCTTTGGCGCGGCTGTTCATGTAGTGGATGACTTCGTCCATCGCCATGTCCTGTACCAGGGTGAGGGACATCGCCGGTTTGGGCATGACTTTGAGGCTGATTTCGGTGATCGCGCCCAGGGTGCCCATGGCACCAGCCTGTAGCCGTGAGGTGTCGTAGCCGGCCACGTTTTTCATCACCTGGCCGCCAAAGCGCAGGTGTTCACCTTTGCCGTTGAGCATGCGGATGCCAAGCACCTGGTCCCGTACCGAGCCAGACCAGGGCCGTGCGGGGCCAGACAGGTTGCACGCGAGTGTGCCACCGAGCGTGGAACCATCACCAAACCTGGGCGGTTCGAAGTGCAGGCACTGGCCTTCTTCGGCCAGGGTAGCTTCGATTTCCGCAAGGGTGGTGCCGGCACGCGCGGTCAATATCAGTTCCACAGGATGGTATTCGACGATGCCTGTGTGCTCGCCCATGTTCAGAGAGCCGGCATCGGCGTTGGCGGACCGCCCCATGAAGGCCTTGGTGCCACCGCCTTCGATATTCAGTGTCTGGCCCGTCTTGCGGGCCTGGAGAACCTGCTCCTGCAGCTTTTGAGACAGATCAGCCATGCGCCGCGTCCACCGTGTCGTGCTTGTGTTGTTTGTGCTCGAGTGAGCGGTATTCCTGACAGAAACGCAGGGCGGGGACGCCCTTACCAGGGTTGAGAATGCCAGCCGGGTCGAAGGCGGTTTTGACGTCGTGGAACTGCTGCAGTTCCTCGTCGTTGAACTGCACGGCCATCTGGCGGATTTTCTCAACGCCAACTCCGTGTTCACCGGTGATACAGCCGCCCACCTCCACGCAAAGATTGAGAATGCTGCTGCCAAAGGCTTCAGTGCGCTCAAACTCGCCGGGCACGTTTGCGTCAAACAGGATCAGCGGGTGCAGGTTGCCGTCGCCGGCGTGGAATACGTTGGCTACCCGCAGGCCAAACTCTTCGGACATTCTCTCCATTTCCAGCAGCACGTGCGCCAGATGCCGGCGCGGAATGGTGCCATCCATGCAGTAGTAATCCGGCGAGATACGGCCTACTGCCGGGAAGGCCGATTTACGGCCTTTCCAGAGTAGCGCCCTCTCCTCTTCGCTCTGGGAGGTTTTGACCGAGGTGGCGCCCAGCTTGCGGAACACGTCCTCGGCCTGCTCAATGTGTTCGTGGACTTCCTCTTCCGTGCCGTCCACTTCACACAACAGCAATGCCTTGGCGTCACGCGGATACCCAGCCTGGGCGAAGTCATCGGCCGCGACAATGGCGTGACCGTCCATCATCTCCAATCCACCGGGGATGATGCCATGGGAAATGATACCTCCCACGGCATCGCCGGCCTTCTGCACACTGTCGAAACCTGCCATCACCACCTGGGCAATTTCCGGTTTTGGCAGTAGCTTGACCTTCACTTCGGTAACAATACCCAGCAAGCCTTCAGACCCGGTCATCAGCGCCAGCAGGTCCATTCCACAGGCATCCAGCGCGTCATTGCCGATGGTCACCCGGTCACCCTCGGCCGTGATCATCTCCACGCTGAGAATGTTATGAACCGTCAAACCGTATTTCAGGCAATGCACACCGCCCGAGTTCTCCGCCACGTTGCCACCAATGGTGCAGGCAATCTGCGACGAAGGATCCGGGCCGTAATAGAGACCAAACTGGGCAACTTCCTCGCTGATCGCCAGGTTACGCACACCCGGTTGCAGCAAGGCCGTTCGCGCCAGCGGATCGATGTCCAGGATGCGGTTGAACTTGGCCAGCGACAACACCACGCCTTCCTTGTGCGGCATGGCACCGGCACTCAGACCCGTTCCGGCACCACGGGCCACCACGGGCACTTCGTGCTCGTTGCAGATGCGCATCACTCGTTGCACCTGTTCGGCGGTCTCCGGCAGCACCACGAGCATTGGCATCTCGCAGTACATCGACATGCCGTCGCATTCATAGGGCTTCATGGTTTCGTCATCGGTGATGACGAAGTCCGGGTCTATGAACGTACGGAACTGTTCCGCCAGCTCCGCTGCGCTGATTTTCGGTTTGCTGTTCATATCATTCTCTGAGAGTGATGGCTTCCTGTGAGACAGCCATCAACCGCGTTTGGTTTCAAAATGATCAATCCCGGCCTGGGCACAGTCCATATCCTGCTGAGGCGTACCGGAACTGATTCCGATACCACCGACAACCTCGCCATCGACCATTACCGGCAGGCCACCACCAACAGAACTGATACGGCCACCCACTTCGGTGTGGATGCCGAATGCCAGCTTTCCAGGTACGTTGACCGCGTTATAGTCGTGAGTAGCCTTTTTCGCTGCCGATGCCGTGAAGGACTTGTCCTGGGCGATGGTTACACTGGTGATCTTGCCGCCGTCCATACGCTCAAATGCGATCAGGTTACCGGACTCATCGGTGATGGCGATGCACATGGGCACACCGATTTCGCGGGCCTTTTCAGCCGCACCTTCGATTAAAATTCTGGCGTCCGCCAGATCAAGCCGCTTAACCGTCAACATAATCCATTACTCCTCTATTTTTAGCCGTAAACCAGATTGGGTAGCCAAGTGACGACACCCGGGATGAGCACACAGATAAACAAACCGAATGCCTGGATGGCCAAGAATACCAGAGACGATTTGAAGATAGTCCCCATTGTGATGTCCGGCGGGCACACGCCCCGAATGTAGAAGAGTGCGTAGCCGAACGGTGGGCTGAGGAACGACATCTGCATGTTCACCAGGTACAACACACCAAACCAGAGCACCACGTCCGAACCTTCCACGCCGGGCAGGCCGAACAGGCCGGGGAATTCCAGCGCTTCCACAATCGGGATGAAAATAGGCACGGCCAACAGCAGGATACCAACCCAGTCAAGGAACATCCCCAACACAACCAGCAGGACCATCAACAGCAGCAGGACGGCGTAGGGTGACAGACCAATCCCCAGAATCGTTTCGGTGATAAAGTCCTGGCCACCCTGCAGAATGTAGAAGCCGACAAAGACGGACGCACCGAACATGATCCACAGCACCATGGCGGAAGCCTTGGCGGTGGTGACTGATGCATCGCGCAGTGTGGCAACGGAGAATACCTTGTGCTTCATCGCCACCAGGATTGCCCCGAAGGAGCCAATACCGGCCGCTTCCACCGGAGTGGCAATACCGCCAAACAGCAGCCCAAGCACCAGGAAGACCAGGAACAGCGGAGCGATCAGGTCTTTCAACAACCGGAGTTTTTCCTTGAGACCAATCCGCTCATCCTCTGGCACAGGCGGCCCCAGCGTGGGATTGAGCCACGCGCGGGTACCCACGTAAATGACGTACAGACCGGCCAGAATCAACCCCGGGATCACCGAGCCCAGATACAGCTCACCTACTGACTGCTGAGCCACAACCGCGTATAAGATCGCGAGGATAGAGGGCGGGATCAGAATGCCCAAAGTACCCCCGGCCATGATCGAGCCCAACGCGATCTTCTGGTCGTATCCGCGTTTGAGCATCGCCGGTAGCGCAATGATACCCATGGTTACCACGGCGGCACCGATCACACCGACCATGGCCGCCAGAATCGTGGAGGCCAGAATCGTGGCAATGGCCAGACCACCGCCAAGACCGCCCATCCATTTGTAGACCACGTTGAACATTTCTTCGATAAGCCCGGCCCGTTCCAGCATCGAGGCCATGAAGATAAACAGCGGAATGGCCGCCAGGTCCGAGTTGGTCATCATCGGGAAGATGCGGCTGGGAATGATGTTCAACATCATCGAGTCGCCCACCAGATAGATGAACGCCACCCCAAGGCCCCCTGTGACGAACGCCAGGGGAAGCCCCATCATCAGTAGCACGGCAAGAGAGCCGAACATGATGTAGGTCAAAGGGCCAATTTTCACATCCGACAACATGCCGGACAGCTTGAACAGGAATTTTTCGTCGCTCCAGGGGTCGTAAAACAGGATGTTGATAACTTCCACCAGCACGACAAAAGCAAGAGCAATCGTGGCGATGATCATCAGCCAGGTGCCGAGTTTGCCGATCAGAGAACCCGTGCCCTGGTTGGTCATGGTTTCTGAGTTCATGCGTGTTGCTCCTGGCCAAGTTTAATGAAAATCGTGATGTCCTTGAGCAGTTTGGACAGGCCCGCCAGGAACAGCAGCGTCGATCCCAGGAGCATAACGCCCTTCACCGGCCAGTACTGAATGCCCCAAGTCTCAACGGTTCGTTCGTCCATGGAATAGGAGTTCTCAAGGAAGGTCCAGGAGGTAATCATCAACGCAATCGCGAACATGAAGAAGAACATGGACGTGAAAATATCCATGCCCACGCGGCCCCGAAGTGGCAGGAAGTTGTAAACCACGTCAACCCGCACATGGGCACCGTGAAGCAATGCAAACGCACCCGCCATCAGGTACTGCATGCCGAACAGTAGAAAACTGGCCTCGTGTACCCAGATGGTGGGCTGGTTGAACAGATAGCGCATCACCACTTCGAAGAAATAGAACACCACCGCGTTCACGGTCCAGAAGGAAATAAAGACACCGGACTTTTCGCTGATCCAGTCCACTGCCTTGGTGAATCCGTTACTGGCGTCACTGTAATCAACGCTTTTTTTCAATTCCGCTTCAATTTGCTGAAGCTTTTCGTTGGCTTCGGCATTTTTGTCGATGGCTTGTACCCCGCGTTGGGACAACCAACGGTCCAGCGCCATCATGATCAGCGGCATTACCGCCAGCCAGCCCCAGTAGAACCAGTGAGGCAATACAAAGCCGAACGCACTTAGGTCAGACATGTTTTATCACCTTTAATCACAGAGCGGGGAAGGCAGCGAGCATGCCATCGGCGCACTCCCTGCCTTCCCCGTGATCGGTTTATTATGGTTATGCAGGCTTACATGCCTTTGATGTCTTCCTCGTTGAGGTAGCCAACGGTCTCGTTCATCATGTACTCAAGCTGGATATCCAGAATCGCCCTGGCATCCTCGTTCTTGCCGGCCCAATTGAACCAGATCGGAATCGCAGCCTTCCGGAACTCTTCCAGATCCTGCTGGCTCAGACGCGTCACCTTCGAGCCATCCTCTTTGAACTTCTCCATCGCTTCAATGTTGCGCTTCTGAATGGTCAGGTAGTGCTTCTGTGAGTAGATACGAACCTCGTCCTCAACCAACTGCTGAAGCTCTGGATCCAGCGCATTCCACGCACGCAGGTTGACGGTCAGGTCCATCAGGTCCACCGGCTGGTAGATGGACATAACACCAGGAGGCCCGAACATGATGTAGTCGGTCACCTGGGAAAAACCCAGTTCGTAGTTAACGGCAGGGCCGACGTAGTCAGCAGCGTCGATGGTGCCCTTCTCCAAAGCCGGGAAGATATCCGAACCCGGCAGACTCACCGTGGACACACCAAACTGCTGGAACACCTCAGCAACCATGCCACCGGGCACACGCATCTTCAGGCCTTCCATATCCGCCAGGCTGTTAACCGGCTTCTTGGAGTGAATAATGTTGGCGTCGTGTTGAATAGGGCCGACGTAGAACAGACCAAACTTCTCGTAGATCTCACGGGTCTTTTCCAGCATGCCCATGGAATAGAACATGATGTCCCATTGGTGCGGCTGATCAGGACCGGCCGGGTAGGACGACAGGAAAACCGAGGCCGGAATCTTTCCGGACCAGTACAGAGTGAAGGGATTCATACCCTGCAGAACGCCGTTACGCACTGCCTCAAAAAGGGCGTTGTTATCCGCGGCAACCGACTTGGCCGGGTACGGCTTGATGATCAATTCGCCACCGGATTTTTCTTCCATGCTATTGGCCCATTCCTCGAACAGGTCATAGCCTACGGTGCCGGCGTCCCATACCGACTGAATCTTCCAGGTGGTTGCAGCCTGGGCCTGGCCAGCACCAGCAATAGCCACACCGCAGAAGGCAGCGGCAAGGGCGAATGACTTCAGGAAACCCCGCCGCGGGGCAACGTTTCCAGACTGCGTATCCGGAGCGCTTAATTGCTCGCTGTTCTTGTTGGTATTCATCGCCACATCTCCGTTGACATTGTTTTTATCGGGGTCAGGTCAACACCAGCAACAGCTGGCATTAGATCGATATTCGTAGTCCTGCCGGGTTTAGTCCAGAAAATTGCCAACTGGTCAGACCAGTTTTGTAAATGCCCGATAGACGAAAACGCTGTAATGAGCCATATTTACTGGTCCCGAAAGGGTTTCTTTAATTCAAGGCACGATAAAAACAACTGGTCCGACCAGTGACTCTTGGCAGGAAACATCATGGCAATCGCACAGGAAATTTCCTATCGACTCGAACGGCTCATTCTCGACGGCGGGCTGGCGCCGGAACAGAAAATGCCGTCGGAACGACAACTGGCTACCCGGCTTGGCGTGTCTCGCGCCATCATCCGTGAAGCCCTGCACGAACTGCAGGGGCGGGGCGTGATTGAAACCCGGCATGGCAAGGGGTCTTTCGTGGCTCGCATCGTGCCCGGTGGTGAAGATGAGGGCGAGGACAGCCCGTTGCTGCAGATGTTTACCGGCCACCCCCGAACCCTGTACGACCTGCTCGAAGTACGGGAACAACTGGAGGGCCAGGCCGCCTACCTGGCGGCACAACGGGCCACCGCCTTGGACCTTCATCGCATTACCAAGGCCTACTCCGCACTTGAACAGACCGATCCGCTCACCAACGCCCGGCCGGACCACAGTTTCCATCAGGCCATCGTGGAAGCGTCCCACAATCCGGTATTGGTGCATGTTCTGAATGGCTTGAAGAACCTCATGCTGTTGACCGTGGAAGCCTCCGTTGCCAACCTGAATCCGCGCGAGGAAATGCGCAACAAGATCTCTAGGCAGCACAAGCGAATCTACCAGGCGGTGATGGCAGGAAAGCCTGAGGCGGCAAAACGCATCGCCATGGCCCACGTGCGTTTTGTCAGTGACGCCATGCGTACGATCGAGCAACAGGGAACGGCCATTATCCGGGTCTCCCTGCACGCATCAGCAACACCGGAAAAACCATCACAACGGGCGTGAACGGCAAAAAGCTTGCATCAAACGTTCAATAATCCACAATTAATACGCGGTATGTGTTGTGAAAAACGGCAAAACCCCGCTTTAGGGGGATTGATTTCCGCATCCACAGCCCGTAAAACTTGCGCCTTTGTTATATAGCCTCGGGAGCCACCTATGGCGGATTCAGCGCCTCTGATCTGCAAGGACATCCACAAGACCTTTGATCAACTGGAAGTCCTCAAGGGCATTTCACTGGAAACGAAGAAAGGGGATGTCGTTTCCCTGATCGGCAGCTCCGGCTCCGGTAAAAGTACGTTTCTGCGCTGCATCAACATGCTCGAAACGCCCACCTCCGGCGACATTATCGTGCATGGCGACCCGATTCGGTTCACCACCAATCGCAAAGGCGAGCGAATTCCCGCGGACAACAAGCAGGTTGAACTGATTCGCGCCCGGCTTTCCATGGTCTTCCAAAGCTTCAATCTCTGGTCCCACATGACCGTTCTGGAGAACATCATTGAAGCTCCCATTCATGTGCTCAAGGTGCCCAAGAAAGAGGCCATCGAAAGAGCCGAAGCCTACCTTGAAAAGGTCGGCATCTATGAGCGCAAGGACTACTACCCCGCCCAGATGTCAGGCGGTCAGCAGCAGCGGGCGGCCATTGCCCGTGCCCTGGCCATGGAGCCGGAAGTGATGCTGTTCGACGAACCCACCTCCGCTCTGGACCCCGAGCTCGTTGGCGAAGTGTTGAAGGTCATGCAGAACCTCGCGGAAGAAGGCAGAACCATGATCGTGGTGACCCACGAGATGTCGTTTGCGCGGGATGTGTCATCCCAGGTCCTGTTTTTGCATCAGGGCGTGATCGAGGAGCAAGGCACACCGGACAAGGTCTTCGACAATCCGGACTCGGAACGTATGAAGCAGTTTCTGGCTCCCAAGTTCTGATGTGCAGTGCTATCTTGAAACCATGTTTCCTTATCGGGGCATATATCCGCCCCGAAAGAAAACGCCAAAACCAGCAAAATAAGGCAAATCATTGCCGATAATAATGCCCACAAGGCTGACTACTGGAGAAGTGACTCATGAGAAAACTGATTGTTGCAGCAAGCGTCGCCCTGGCCATGATGGCCGGTGTCGCCCACGCCCAGGAACGTAATCTTCGCATCGCCTTCGACGTGCCCTACGAGCCGTTCGAATACAAGGATGAAAATGGCGAGCTGACCGGTTTCGAAGTGGAACTGGCCGAAGCCATGTGTGAAGAGATGAACGCCAACTGCGAATTCGTCATCCAGGCATGGGACGGTATGATTCCGGGTCTGCTGGCGCGCAAGTTCGACCTGATCATGTCCTCCATGTCCATCACGCCCGAGCGTGCTGAGCGTGTACTGTTCTCCGAGCCGTACTACAACACTCCGGGTGGCTGGTTCGCACCTGAAGACTTCGATACCGACGTCACCGACATGGCCGCCATGGAAGGAATGACCGTTGGCGTACAACGCGGCACCACCATGGACACCTTTGTGACCGAAGAAATGGGTGGCGTTGTAACCATCAAGCGCTACACCACCGCTGACGACATGGTCCTTGACCTGGAAGGCCAGCGCCTGGACGTGGTCTTTGTGGACTACCCGGTTGGCGAGCAAACCGTCCTGAGCAAGGATGGCTTCAAGGAAGTTGGCGAGCCGGTCAAACTCGGCCAGGGCGTGGGCGTTGCCATGCGCAAGCGTGACGAGGATCTGGCGCAGGAAGTCAACGAGGCGCTTGCCACCATAAAGGAAGATGGTACCTACAACACCATCATGGATAAGTACTTCGCTTACGACATCAAGATGTAAAACTGGCCCGGGGGCGGCTGCTTTGGCTGCCCCCGCTTACCGGATGTACCCATGATTGACTTGAAAGGCTACGGCCCGGCCCTGCTGGAAGGGGCTGTGGTCACCATTGAACTGGCCTTCTTTTCCCTTGCTCTCGCGCTGGTTCTGGGGCTGATTGGCGCTTCTGCCAAGCTGTCCAAAAGCCGGGTAGCCATTGGGATTGCGACCACGTATACCACCCTGATCCGTGGCGTACCGGATCTGGTCATGATGCTGCTGTTTTATTATGGCGGCCAGGTCGCGGTTAATAACCTGTCGGATTACCTCTACGACGCCTACGACATAGACTTCTTCTTCCAGTTTGACCCTTTTATCTCTGGCGTCATCACCATTGGCCTGATCTTCGGTGCCTACATGGCGGAGACGTTCCGTGGTGCCTTTCTCGCCGTAGAGAGCGGACAGATTGAAGCGGCCCGTGCCTACGGTTTCAGCCGCTGGCGCACTTTCCACCGAATCATATTGCCACAGATGCTGCGCCATGCCCTTCCTGGCATCGGCAATAACTGGCAGGTACTGCTAAAAACCACCGCATTGGTATCCATCATCGGCCTGACCGATATGGTGCGTGTCGCCGAAGAAGCCGCCAAGGCCGAGCGCATGCCGTTCCATTTCTTTATTCCGGTGGCGTTTGTTTATCTCAGCCTGACAGCCGGTTCCGAGCTGTTTATCAAGTGGCTCAACAAGCGCGCCAATATTGGCGTGGTACAGGGGAGCTGAACCATGCCTGATTTTCTTGCTGAACTGCTTAACCAGAACGATATCTTCACGGCCCCCACCATCATGGAATACTGGGGCGGGCTGGTCACCACCGTTCAACTGGTATTTCTGTCACTGATCCTGGGCCTGTTGGTTGCCGTTCCCCTGGCGATCATGCGCACCTCGAAGAACCCACTGATCAACGGCCCTGTCTGGTTCTATACCTATATTTTCCGGGGCACACCGTTGTTGATCCAGCTGTACATCATTTACTACGGCCTGGCCCAGATAGAGGGTATCCAGCAAACCTTCTGGTGGGACATCTTCCGTGAAGCTTTCTACCCGGCCCTGCTGGCGTTCACCCTGAACACCGCGGCCTACACCACGGAGATCATCCGTGGTGCCATTGTGGCCACGCCCAGTGGGGAGATTGAGGCAGCAAAGGCCTATGGCATGAGCTGGGCACTGCGGATGCGCCGGATTATCCTGCCGAGCGCGGCGAGGCGGGGTGTACAGGCGTATTCCAATGAAGTCATTTTCATGCTTCACGCCAGTGCCATCGCCAGCGTGGTGACCCTGGTGGACCTGACCGGGGCGGCGCGGAACATTTATTCTCGATTCTACGCCCCCTTTGATGCGTTTATCTTTGTGGCGCTGCTCTACATGGTTTTGACATTCATGTTGGTGTTCGCCTTCCGCAAGCTGGAAAACTATCTGTTGCAGCATCAACGGCCGGTGAGTGGCTGACAAATCCATAGTGCAGGGACGTCCGGAGCGCAGGTGAAATGATTTTTGGTCCTGGCCTTGATTGGCTTTCTCACACGCTCACACGAACAGAGCATGCAACATCTGAAAAGATTGTTGTTCTGGACGACGGCACGGGGTTGCAGTTGCAGGACTCCGGGCTCCTCTATCTGGAACCCCCTGCTGGCCGCCCCAACCCCAACCATGAGTCGCTGATTGTTTCCGCTGGTGTCCATGGGAATGAAACCGCCCCCATTGAGGTTCTGAACCATCTATTGAATGAGCTGATCGACGGCCAATGGCAACTGGCCTGCCCGGCGCTGTTGATACTTGGCAACCCAATGGCGATGGATGCTGGCCAGCGCTTTATTGACGTGAACCTCAACCGCCTGTTCGGTGGTGCCCACCGTAAACCGGAATACCGGAACTTTCCCGAGGCGGAACGAGCCCGGTTGCTGGAGGACGCCTGCAGAGCCTTCGCCGCCAGGCACTCAGCCAATGTGTGCCACTACGACTTGCACACCGCCATTCGCCCATCATTGCGGGAGAAGTTCGCACTCTATCCGTTTGTGGAGGGACGGGGCATTCCGGACGGGCAGATTGATTTCCTGCTGGAGGCGGAGGTGGAAACCCTGCTATTGCAGCATCGTGAAGGCACCACCTTTGCCTCGTTTTCCTCGTCCGAACTGGGGGCAGAGAGCTTCACTGTGGAACTTGGCAAGGTACGGCCTTTCGGGCAGAACGACCTCAGCCGGTTCACGGGCATTGCCAATGCCCTGCGGCGACGACTGAAAGGCGAGGAACCGCCGAAAAGAGACAAGGGTTCAGCTCCGATAACAGTGTTTGAAGTGGTGCATGAAATCCTGAACACCGGTGACAGCTTCCAATTCCACGTGCCAGACGACGTCGCCAACTTCACCATGTACGACCCGGGCACAGTCATCTGGGAAGACAGCAACACCCGCTACACCGTAGGCGACACACCCGAAGGCATTGTGTTCCCGAACCGCGACGTACCCGTTGGCCAGCGGGTAGGCCTGATGATCAGGCCCACTCGCTAGCGTCAGGCCGGAGCGTTCTCTGGCTCTGCCACCTTACAACTGATCACGTGGGTGCAGACCGATGGCACCACCAGCAACGTGAGTACCGTGGAGGCCAGCAGGCCGGAGATAATGGCCCAGGCCATCGGCGGCCACAGGGTGGAGCTGGAGAACGCCAACGGCAACAAGCCGGCAACCGTCGTTGCGGTGGTCAGAAGGATGGGCCGGGTGCGCTGCTCCACCGCCTTGCGAACGGCGTCGCGAATGCGATCGCCTTTCTCCAACTGACGATCCATCACATCCAGCAATACGATGGCGTTGTTCACCACAATCCCCACCAGGGCGATAACGCCCAGCAGCGACTGAAAGCCGAACGGTGAGCCGGAGAATACCAACCCCGGGAAAATACCCACGGTGGCCAGTGGCACTGTCAGCAGGATGATGCCTACACGTCGGAAGGAATTGAACTGTATCAACAGGAAGAACAGCAACAGCAACACACCAATGGGCGCCGTGGTCAGCAAGGCGTTGTTGGCATCGCCGGAGCCCTCGGCGTCACCGCCCATGTCCAGCCGGGTACCCGGGGGCAAGGGGTTTTCTGCGAGCCTTGCTTCCAGCCCTTCCAGAGCCTGACTGAAGCTGTAATCTGCTATCAGATTGGACCAGACGGTATTCATCCGGGTGCCATTACGCTGGAACAGGGCCGCCGATTGCCAGGACGTTTCCACCGAGGCAATAGCGGAAAGAGGCACTGCGTCGCCCCGATCATTGTAGATATTCACCGACAACAACCGTGGCAATGACAGGCTGGTGCCTTCCCGGGAGCGCAACACCAGGGGGATCGGATCTTCCTCCTGGCGATACTGTTCAGCCACCACACCAAAGCTCTGACCGTAGAGGCTTTGGGCAACATCGGCACGGTTCAGGCCGTATCGGGCCGCGCTGGCATCGTCCACATTGATGGCAATGCTCGGTACGCCGATATCCAGGTTGTGGCGCACATCCACCGTGCCCTTAACGTTGCGTAACGCCGAGAACACCTGTTCCACGGCACGGGCGCGGGTGTCGTCGCTGGCGTGATAGACCCGCACTTCCACCGGCGCTGCCCGTGGCGGCCCCTGCCCCAGTATTCCCGCTGTTAACTGCAACTCCGGCATTTCATGCCCGGCGTAGTCACGAATCCACTGCACCAGGCCGGTGGTGTCTTCCAGGGTGGGCGTTGATACCACGATTCGACCGCGGTTCGGCGCCTGGGGCTCGCGCTGCAGATTGTAATAGAAGCTGGGGCCGGTAAAGCCAACAAACCGATGCACCTCCAGGGCCTCCGGTCGGGTGCGGATCTCACGTTCAAGGTCGGCCGCCACAGTGGACGTGCGCTGCTGGTCCGTGCCTTCGGGCATGTACAGCTCAACCACCACCTGGGGACGATCCGCGTTGGGGAAAAACTGTTGCTTCATGAACGGCGTCAGTGACAGGCTGAACACCACCAGTGCCGTACCCGCAAGGATCAAGGTGCCCGGACGCCTGGCCACCAGGGCGCCGAGAAAACGGGAAAGCCCAACCAGCTTGTCTTCACGAGCGTCTGTCTTGCGGGGTTTCAGGAAGCGGGCCGCCAGCAGCGGTACGGCGGACACCGCCAGCAGGTAACTGACGGAGAGGGTGAGCATGATCATCACTGGCACACCACGGGTGAAATCCGCCGTGCCACCCTTGGATAGCAACAACGGCATGAATGCCGCTATGGTAGTACCCGTGGAGGCTCCCAGCGGCCCCGCCAGCTCCTTCACAGACTGCTTCAGGGCGTCCAGCCGTCGCATGCCGTCATCCAGGTATCCCTGAATGCTCTCGACAATCACAATGGCATTGTCGATCAGGATACCGAGGGAAATCACCATGCCGATGACAGCAATCTGGTGCAGTACACCGCCACCCAGGTCATAAAGGCCGATACTGATCAGCGCCACCATCGGCAGAATCGACGCCACCAGCAGTCCCATGCGGATGCCCATACCGGTGAACACCACGGCCACAATGATGATAACGGACATCACCAGGCTCCAGGCGAGGTTGTCGAGCCGTTCTTCCACCTTATCGGGCTGGAAGAACATCTCGCGGATGTCGTAGGGAGCGAACTCGTCACGGATCGTCGATAGCCGTTCCCGCACACGCTCGCCAAACCGAATGGCGTCGGTACTGCCTTCCTCCATGATCATGGAAACCAGCACCACCCGTTCACCATCGTACCAGGCCTCCGGCTGTCGCGGTTCCGCTGGGCCACGCCAGACTTCGGCGGCAGCAGCCAGTGGCACCTGAGAGCCGTCCGGCAGTTCAATGGGCGTCGCGCGAATGGCATCCACACTGGTGAATTCGCTGTTTGGCAACACCGACAGACGACGACCGTCGGCGATAACAAAACCGCCCGGCGTGGTCTGGTTGCGGCGCGCCAACGTGTCCAGCACGCGCGCGGGGGAAATGCCCAGCCGGTACATGGCTGCGTCGTCCAGCGCCAGGGTGATCTGTTCGTCCGCGTCACCCTCCAGCTCAATACGGGACACGCCGGAAATATCCGCCAGATTCTGTTTCAGGCGCTCTGCCACGTCGCTCAGTTCGGTAACCGAACCAGAACCGCTGACAGCCAGAATAATGGCGGGGATATCAATCAGGCGGTCGTCGAGCACCATCTGGCCGACGTCATCGGGAAAATCCAGGCGCGCCCGGTCCATGGCCTGGCGGACACGATCCCAGGCGGAGTCGGTATCGTAGATGGTGTCATTCAAACGCACGTTGAAGATCGCCACGCCGGTGCGGGCAGTGGCCTGGGTGTAATCGACCTCCTCCACCTGGCGCAACTCGTCCGACAATGGCTGCAGTACCAGCCGCTCAACGGCTTCGGCGCTGGCGCCTGGGTAGTTAACGCTAATCAGACCGGCGCGATAGGGAAACGAAGGGTCTTCCTGGCGCGGCATGGTGCTGTAGGCCGCAATCCCCAGGAGGCACAGCATGGTCACCACCATGCCCAGCAAGCGTCGAAAGTTCAGCAGGCGCAGTGACATCAGCGCACCTCCACGGCATCACCGTCGGAAATACGGGTCATGCCGGCAAAAACCACCTGGTCACCAGCGTCAAGATCGGCGGCATCCACCACCACACGCTCACCGATGATCCGCTGCACCGTCACCGGCACACGGCGGGCAACGCCATCGGAAATGCGGAACACGCTGGCGCCTCCGTTGGATTTCATCACTGACAACAACGGCACCGTCGTGGCCACGGTTTCACGGGGCGTAATACCCACTTCCACCGGCTCCCCGGGTTCCAGGGTATCTGCCGGCAGACTGACCAGCACCGGATGGAGCTCGCCGCGAACACCGCCGGGCTGGGCAATTTCCACGATAGAGCCAGTGACCGACGCACGGTTACGATCCTGCACCGACCAGACCGGCAGCAGCTGCGACAGCGAGACATGATTGAGCATGTACGCGGGCACCCGCACTTCCACCTCACGACCTTTCGGAGACGACAGACGCATCACCGGCTGGCCGGAGGCCACAAATTCATCCCGTTCCACCAGCAAGGCTTCAACCCGGCCGTCGAACGGCGCCCTCAGCTCACTCTCTCGCAGTAAGCGTGTGGCCTCGGCAAGAGATGCTTCGGCCGTTGCCATACTGGCTTTCAGGCTGTCCCGCCGGGAGGCCAGTTGCTCAAGCCCCTGCTCCGACACCACCCCGCGCTCGTGCAGTTGGCGGGAACGCTCCCATTCCCGTTTGGCCTGATCATATTGGGTTCTGAGTTCGTCCAGCCTGGCGGCTGCGGAATCCCGCGCCGGTTCCAGTGCAGGATTATATACCCGCGCCAGCAGGTCACCGGTCTTGACGGTCTGCCCCAGTTCAACCGCGCGCTCTCGAAGGGTGCCACTCACCTGGAACGTCAGCGTTGCCCGTTGGGCCGCCCGAACGATACCGGAGAAACGTAGCGACACGCCCTCAGTCTGGCCGCCCGTCACCTCGGCAGCACGCACCGTCACCGGGTCAGCGCCCTGTTCAGGCGCCGGTTCACTGGATTTACAGGCGCTGACAAGGAAGCTTGCAGCGGCCAAGAGGGAAACGATGGCGGAGCGCCGGGCGATGTTCATTGAGAAGTCCTCTCTTCCATGGTCACGGTGTTTTTTCATCATCCATCCGGTGGACAAAAGTTCATTATCAGACATAATGTCATTCTTTGACAATTTGTCAATAATCGGATTTCATCCCTAACCATGTATCATGAGATGGCAGTCTCCATTACCCGGAATCCCCTATGAGTGAGCCGTTAAAAACCCGTAGAGAGAAAGAGAAGCAGGCCAGGTACGACAGCATTCTGGATGCTGCAGAACTGGTGTTTTCGGAGAAGGGCTACGAGCGCACATCCATGGACGACATCGCGCGCACGGCCGCGCTCAGCCGTGCATTGTTGTACGTGTACTTCAAGGATAAGGCGGCGATCCAGCGCGGCATCATGCTTCGTGCCGGCCACAGCCTGTGCCGCCGCTTCGAGGAGGCTCGCCAGACGGCGGATACCGGGCTGGCTCAGATATCCGCCATGGGAGTGGCCTATTACAACTTCTACCGCGAGCAGCCGGATTACTTCTCCGCACTGACAACAGCCTCCACGGCGATGGTAGACGCAGATGACGAGCTGGCAGGCGAGATGTTTGGCTGCAAGGCAGAAACCATGGAGCTGATGGTCGGCGCGATACACCTGGGGCTGGAAGACGGCACCATGAACCGCGAGCGCATCCACAATCCGGTTGAAACCGCGCTCTACCTCCGTGGCGCCCTCCATGGCGTCATTATGCTATGCCAGAGCGAAATGACTGAGAGCGGCCTGGAAGACAACGTTTCTGCAGAATCACTGATCCGTCATACCATGGAGATGCTGACGTCCTCTATCTCGTCCTGAGAAAGGAGGACGATGACCGGATTAGAGCTGGAAATCGTAGATAGACCCAAGCCCCAGAATCCCCGTCAGCTCATCCAGTGCCTTACGGACTTCGTCAAGCAGCATCGGGTCGCCCAGATCCTCCTGCGACAGCTCCTCCCGGTAATGCGCTTCGACCCAGGTAGTCAGGCGTTCATACAAGGAGTCGGTTAGCAATACGCCGTGGTGCATGGCCTTGAGTTCGTCGTCGTTCAGCACCACCCGCAAACGCAAACACGCCGGGCCGCCGCCATTGCGCATGGACTGTTTGACGTCGAAAACCTCCACCGACGTAATCGGCCCCGAGTCACTCACCAACTCGTCCAGGTAGCGGCTGACCGACGCAATTTCACGACACTCACCCGGCACCGCCAGCATCATGCCATCGGGCGTGTTCAGCAACTGACTGTTGAACAGGTAAGAGGCCACAGCGTCCTCCAGCGGCACCTGCTCACTGGTGACGCGCACGGCTTCCAGTTTTGCACCTCTCAGGCGCGAGCGGATATCAGCCAGCACGGTTTCTTCATCCAGAAACGCCAGCTCGTGGTAGAACAGCGCGTTGCCATTGCCCACCGCGATAACGTCGTTGTGAAACACCCCGGCATCAATGGCTTCCGGGTTCTGCTGGGCGAACACCACGTGGCTGTCTTTCAGGCCATGCAGGCGGGCGATGGCCTGGGAGGCCTCCAGTGTCTGGCGTGCGGGATACAGTTTCGGGGCCGGAGCCTGTTCGTTAAAGGCGATTTGGCCGTAAACAAACAACTCTACACCCGGCTCGCCATACCCGCCGCACAGACGGGTGTGGTTGGCGGCGCCTTCGTCACCAAACTGGCTGACCGACGGCAGCGCCGGATGATGTGCGAACCAGGCGTCGTCCGCGAAGATGGATTTCAGTGCCCGGCCGGTGACCACATGCTCAATAGAGCGATGGAACTTGGCGCTCAGGTTCGCCGGCGTAAAATGTACACGGTGATCGGAGGTATCCGCACTCGGCGACACCGTAGCGGCGTTGGCCGTCCACATGGTAGAGGCCGATGATGCCGCCGCCAGGATGGATGGGCTTTGTTTGGCGGCCGCACTGAGAACGTCGCGGTCTGAACCGGTAAACCCCAATGCCCGCAAGGTCGGAATATGCGGGCGTTCATGGGGCGGCAGAACACCCTGGACAAAACCGCGATCCGCCAGACGCTTCATTTTCGCCAGCCCCTGCAGGGCGGCTTCCTTCGGATTGGACACCGAGCGAATATTGGACTTGGACGCCACATTGCCCCACGACAGCCCGGCGTAGTTATGGGTAGGCCCTACCAGGCCATCGAAATTGGCTTCTACTGCGTGCTTGACCATGACTCGTCTTCCGTCAGTCGAAATTTAACCCGGGCGCCAGGCTCTCCGGCACTTCGCTCCTCTTCGCCTCCAGCGAGGCCATGGGCCAGGCGCAGTAATCAGCGGCGTAATAGGCACTGGGTCGATGGTTACCGCTGGCGCCAACACCGCCGAACGGAGCGGCGCTGCTGGCCCCCGTCAACGGTCGGTTCCAGTTCACGATGCCGGCGCGCACTTCGTCCGTCAGCCGCTCGTAAAGTTTGTGGTCATCCGTCAGGATGCCAGCGGAAAGTCCGTAGCGGGTATTGTTCGCAAGCTCCAGGGCCTCGTCAAAGCTCTTGTAGCGGTAAACCGTCAGCAACGGCCCGAAGAATTCCTCATCCACCAGGTCCAGGCCGGTTGCGTCCACAATGCCCGGAGACAGCAGACCGGTGCCTTCCCGCAGACTCTGCATCTCCAGTAGTAGTTGCCCCCCCTTCGTCACCAGACTGTTCTGGGCCGCCAACAGCTTGTCGGCCGCTTCTGTCGAAATTACCGACCCCATGAACGGTTGCGGCTCCGCATCGAAATCGCCCACGGTGATGCGGCTGACCACTTCAACAAAGCGCTCCAGGAACTGGTCGCCCTTGGTACCCTTTGGTACCAGTAAACGACGTGCACAGGTGCAGCGCTGACCCGCCGACAGGAAGGCGGACTGGAGGGCGTGATGCACCGCGCCATCCAGGTCATGCACATTCTGGACGATCAGCGGATTGTTGCCGCCCATTTCCAGCGCCAGGATCTTCTCGGGCTGACCACCAAACTGCTTGTGCAGCAAGTGTCCTACCGTGGAACTGCCGGTGAAGAACAACCCGTCAACGCCCGGATGTGACGACAGGGATTTACCGGTCGGCATCGCCCCCTGCACAAGGTTGATGACGCCGGGAGGAAGGCCGGCTTTTTCCCACAACTTCACGGTCAGCTCGGCGACACCGGGGGTCAGTTCACTGGGTTTGAACACCACGGTGTTGCCTGCCAGCAACGCCGGTACGATATGCCCGTTGGGCAGGTGCCCGGGGAAATTATAGGGGCCGAACACCGCCACCACGCCATGGGGGCGATGCCGCAATACGGCATGGCCGCCAGCAACGTCGGATTCGGAGTGGCCGGTGCGGTCGTGGTAGGCGGCAACGGAGATTCCGATCTTGCCTATCATCGCTGCCACTTCGGTGCGGGATTCCCACAGGGGCTTTCCGGTTTCCGAGCCGATCTGGTGCGCAAGTTCTTCCTTGTGTTCCTCCAACAGCGTGCCAAATTTTTCCACCAGGGCCTGACGCTCACTGAACGGACGCTTCCGCCAGTGGACAAACGCTGAGCGGGCTTCGCGCACGGCGGCGTCCACGTCTTCGATGCTGGCGCTGACGCCATCCCAGACCGTCTCTCCGGTGACCGGCTGGAGGGATTCGAAAAAGTCGCCATGGCCTTCCAGCCAGAGTCCATCAATAAAGAGTTGACCTGTCAGGTTTGCCATTGTCATTACCTCCTTCCGGTATCTTTCAAAGGGGCCAGCCGCACGAGGTCTCCGGATTCAACTTCCAGCGCCTCGGCCACATCGGCCGGAATACTGACAGTATCGAGTCCTATGCACTCGGCCGGTATGGTGGTTACCCGAAAGTCCCGGAACGAGCGGTTGGATATCATTACCTGTTGCTCCGCCGGGACATCCGTCACCAGCGGCTTCTTACGGATCATAACGTGGCGGTTTATACCTTCGCGCACGGTACGAATACTGTGAATAAAAGCCTCAACCGCCGGGCCACCATCGAAGATGTCCACCATGCCGTTGAAGTTGAAGCCTTCCGCCTGCAGCATTTTCAGTGCCGGCGCGGTGTTTTCATGCACCCGACCAATAACGGCCCGTGCAGCGTCCGGCAACATCGGCAGGTAGATGGGGTATTTGGGCATCAGTTCGGCAATGAACGATTTATTGCCGAGGCCCGACAACATGTCCGCCTCACTAAACTCCATGTCAAAAAACTTGCTCCCAAGGGCATCCCACAACGGGCTCTGGCCGTTGCTGTCAGACACTCCCCGCATTTCGGCGAAGACTTTCTCGGAGAAATGCGAACGGAAGTCGTCCAGGAACATGAACCGGCAACGGGACAACAACAGGCCGGTGCCACCGCCGCGGTGCGAGCTCGAAAGCAGCAGCGAGCAGACCTCAGTGGTACCGGTCATATCATTGGACAGGTGCAGCGTCGGGGTGCGCACATGCACGTCCAGCTCGCGGGAAGCATTCACCGTCACACTCAGTCGGTAATTGTAGAACACTTCGTCCAGGCCCACTCGCGCCTGTATGCCACTGATGCCCACACACCGTTTGAGCTCGGTATCCTCGAGAGCAAACAGGTACAAGCCAGCCTCTGGCGCGCAGCGCTGGTTGAAGGTTTCCTGCGCATGCTGAATTTTCCTTGCCAGCAGTGCCCTGTCCGCCGGTAATGTCGTCAGCCCCTTTCCGGCGCCCTGAGCCATGGCGTACAGGGCGTCGAGGTCGTTCTCCTGCAAGGGTCGGATTACCAGCATTCCGGCCTCCTGTCTGTGCTTACCCTGTTCATAATGGTGTCACCCGTACCGTGTTTCCGGAGCTAAGGCCCAGGTATTCCCAGGTTTTCGGCGACACTTTCACTTGGTCCTGCAGGCTCTCGGCGAGTGGGGTCAGCGTGCTGCGAAAATCCCCGCCGTCACCACCGCAAATCAGGCAGGTTTCGCCATCGTCAGTCGGGGCGGCATGGAGGGTTTTCGGATGACTGGTCACAACAGATCTGAGCGCATCGGTGCGAGCTTCCAGAACCGGCCCGGCATCGAAAATATCGAGATAGCATCCCGCCCGGAACCCTTCGCGCTGGAGCAACTCATACGTCGCACGGGTTTGTGTATGGGGCTGCCCAAGCGCGTCCTGGGCGGCCTGACTCAGCAGCGTGACGTAGATCGGGTTGGGTGGCATCAGTTCTGCAATAAAAGTTTTGCTCAACAGCCCGGAATATTGGTCCGCGGTTTCAAAATCCATATTAAAGAAATGCCGCCCCAGACTGTCCCAGAACGGCACCTCGCCGTCTTGTGTCTGCACACCCTGGATTTCCACGACCACCTTATCCGTGAACAGCGAACGATGGCTGGCGATAAACAGCATCCTGGCGCGGGACAGCAGCTCGAAGGCGTCAGTACCACGCAGCTCCGGCCTGATCGCGAAGGAGCACAACAGCGTGTGGTCAGTCAGCGCATGGGACGGGTACAGAACCTCCACCCGGCGCGAAACGCCCAGCTCATGGGAGGCATGGATAAGTGCGTCCTGACGGTAATTGTAGAATGGCTGCCCATTACCCGCCCGAGCATCGATACCCGATACGCCCTGCACCTTACCTGCACGGGTGTCTTCCAGCACGAACAGGAACCGCTTGGGTTCGTCGGGTTTATTTGTGCCGGCAAAGGAGCGAGTGGATTGTTCAATCTTGGTGGACAGTGCGTCCTGTTTTTTGGGCAGGGTGGATGACATCCGAGGGCCCTGGCCCCCGGCAATGTCGAGTATGTCGTTCAGGTCACCCGGCTGAGCCGGACGTACCAACCACATAGGCGGCTCCCGTATTCATGCTTGTGGTTAATATCGTGGGTTAACGTCTGCTACTTACCACAAACCTTTTTCACACCAGCCTCAAACCGGGCCAGCGCTTCATCAATATCAGGCTCTGGAATGATCAGTGACGGCGCAAGCCGCACGACATTCGGGCCGGCAATCAACACCATCACGCCTTCGTTCAGGCCGGCATTGAGAAATTCCTTCGCCTTGCCTTTCCATTCTTCCGTCAGTACACATCCGAGCAGCAAGCCAGAGCCACGAACCTCACTGAAGATGCCATAGCGCTCACCAATGTCCATCATCCGCTTCCGCAGGCGCTCCGAACGCGCCCCGACGCCCTTGAGGATGTCTGGCTGGCTCACCGTATCAATCACCCGTTGGGCAACAGCACAGGCCAGGGCGTTCCCGCCATAAGTGCTGCCATGGGTACCGATACCCAGGCTTTTCGCCACTTTTTCCGTGGTCAGCATCGCCGCCACCGGGAAGCCACCGCCCAGCCCCTTGGCCGTGGACAGGATATCCGGCGTTACGCCATACATCTGGTAGGCATAAAGGTGCCCGGTGCGGCCAACCCCGGACTGGACTTCGTCGAACACCAATAAGGCATCGTTTTCGTCACAGAGCTGGCGCAGGCCCTTGAGGAATTCCGGATCGCCGGGCATGACGCCACCTTCGCCCTGGATGGGTTCTACCACCACAGCACAGGTCTTGTCCTTGGAGATCAGCTTGCGGACGGATTCCAGATCGTTGAAATCGGCGTGATGAATGCCTCCTGGTGCGGGCTCAAAGCCCTCAAGATACTTGGGCTGACCACCGACGCTGACCGTAAACAGGGTGCGGCCATGGAACGAGCTCTTGAAGGAGATAATTTCATTCTTTTCCGGGCCGAAATGTTCCCAGGCGTAGCGCCGAGCCAGTTTGAACGCGGCCTCGTTGGCCTCGCCGCCGGAATTGGCAAAGAACACACGCTCGGCAAAGGTCAGATCACAGAGAGTCTTGGCCAACCGCAAAGCGGGCTCGTTGGTCATGACATTGGACAAGTGCCAGATTTTCTCGGCCTGCTCCATCAGCGCACCCACAAGGCCGGGATGATTATGACCGAGGCAGGTCACCGCAATGCCACCCGCCAGGTCGATGTATTCCTTACCTTCCTGGTCCCATACGTGGGAGCCTTCACCCTTGACGGGAATCACAGACCCGGGTGCGTAATTGGGGACCATTACCTCATCGAATAACTCACGGCTGACAGGTTCTCTGTTCATCGGTGTCTCTCAAACTAAAACGTGAAAAGGTACGTTCCATCATACGCCACTAAGGGCATCAGCACATCCGGCACACTCACCGTTCCTTCCCGATCAGTTTACTACTTACCAGATTCATGGCCACGCGGGAACACCAGTTGCCCTCTCGATGTCAGTGGCTTTAACCATCGCGGCTTCGCCGAACCTGCACTTAGTTTTGTGCCGTCGGTCGCTACCTCGGCCATAATCGAAGTGACGGGGCCGATGTTTGCGCGTTGGAAGGGAGATCTGCTTTTGGATACTCTGCGAACCAACAGGCTTTACCGGCTGCACGACCTGGCGGAGTTGCCAGATGGGAGCATCGTTGCGTGGGTCGACCGCGGCGTGTTTCTGGAACTGCGCACTGGCGCCAAAATGTCCGCCTTTGGCCGGAACTGCGAAGGTTGTCATGCGCCGACGTTTGGCGTCCCCGCAGGGCCGTCGCAGGTCGGTCTAATCGGTCGCGAAATTGCCACTGTGCCCGGCTTCAGTTATTCGCCAGCGCAGACGGCACTCGGCGGTGCCTGGGATGAGGCCAGGCTCGACGCTTTCCTCCGCGCCCCCAAGCAGTTGCATCCGGGAAATCGATGGTTCTGCCCCATTTGACGATGCAGTGCGCGCAGAGCTGATTAACTATTTTAAGGGGCGGTAGTTGTCAAAGAATATAAGACACGTAAGCCGCCTATTCTGAAAACGCCAGCCATCCTCAGATCGGACAATACTAGAAAACTCACTGCTCCCCCCTCTTCACAACCAACCAGGGGCCCTCTCTGTCACGGTGGCTAATCCGGATTAATCAGGGTTGCGGACAAGGAGGTCACGCTTGTTGGACCGGCGGTTAATCTGAAGCTCGCGTTATCTGAAGGCGTGAGGGCTGGAAGTTGTTTCCAGCGGTTTGATCTGTCCGAATATTCTCCTTTTACAGTTCCTTGCAAGGTCATATTTTCCATAGCAAAATCTATCTCGGCCTCGAAATTCGAGTTATTGACGACTACCACAGCCAGCTCGCTCTGCCTGTCAGAGCGAAATGCTATCACCTTGACGAGTTTATTGTCTGATACGGCATCAATCCGCAACGAACCTGGCGCAATCCAGCGGGCAAAGTGACCAATGGCAAACCCGATTCCACTTATATGGATTTCAGATGTTTTCCGGTCGATGAGCACGATATGACTGGATTCACTGAAAAAATCGATGCCTCTGCCTTTGAAATGCGCATCGTGGCTTTGCCTGTCCCACATGTCGTACATCGCAAAATAGGCTGATGCATTAGCATAAACCAGTTCATCATGAATATGGTTGGCGCGTGCCCGCAGGTTTTCCGCTGATCCAAAAGGATAATCGGCCCGGCCCGGCCCCTCGGAGGTCTCTGTCATCCACACCGGGATGTCATAACGGGCGGCGAGTTCATAAAGCCGCTGGCGAATCCGTATCTCATCGTGATCCGGCAGCCCTCTCCCTGATGCCTGCAAAATACGCCGGACACTGGAGTAAGCAGAATCATAGGGATAAGCGTGATAAGCCAACGCACCGATATAGGAGCGCGCGTCTTCATCGGCAAGGACGGACTCGATTGTATCGATGGATTTGGCAACGGTCTCTTCAGCGGGAACAATAAATCTCGTGCGTGCAAACCCTTCCGCACGCAACCATTCGCCAGCGGATTTGATAATATCGATTATTTCGTGCTTCGAGCCGCCACGCAGTTCCTGGTTACCGCTCAATGGTTCGTTAAACAGTGTAATAAAGCGGGGGGCGGCCCCGGCTATTTCCTGCCAATGCCCAACACCGGCGGCTACATATTCGGCGACTTCCTGAAGATAGCGACTGTAATCTCTTTCACGCAGCTCATCCATCCAGCGCAATTCCTGCCGCATGTCTATCTTCAGGCCAAGCGAATAATTGCTGAAACCATAGGCCCTTGCAGGACGTACAAGCAGATCGAGCATCGCGTTCGATGTTTCCCACTGAAAGCCATCCTTGTTGATTAGCATGGGGTCGTCGTTGTCGTTGGCCGGCTCCAGCCACAACTTCAGACTGCCAAGCGTCAGGCCCACGTCATGATAGACCGCCTTGATGGCCTGGTGTCTTAACGTTTCGCCCAGCATGTCGCGCAGCCCGTTTTCCGTCAGCATGATCCCGGCAAGGGTTGTCGCGCCAAATCCGGCTATTTCCTGGTATTCGATGGCGTTGTCTATGCGCACGGTGACAGGCATATCCATTTTCCCGGAACCGGTTTCCAAAGAAGCGGCGAAGCAGGCGCCGGAAATCAGGACGGATGTGATTGTTACCAGTCGAAGGAATCCTAAAAATTTAACGCGGACCGATTTTTCGGGACAGACATGACTTTCGTTTTTATTGTTCTGCCGTGTGAGCTTTATCAACATGTCAGTAAGCACCGGGTGAGCACAACAGAGACTTTTTCTGCTTCTGAAACACATGCCTGGATAGTATAATCTCGCTGGATTTCACTATAGAAACTCAGACATCAATGACAGGCAGACCAATGAATTTCAGGAGATGCGCAAGGCATTTGTTACTATTCACAGTGGCATTCATCCTGATTTATGCCTTTTGCCAACTCCTATCCGACAAACCACTTATGCAGGCGCTCTCGATTGGCACCGCTTACACAAGCCTTATTTATTTCGCTGTTACCCTGTCTATCGGGCCAGCGAACCTGATACGCTCCAGGCGCAATCCGCTGTCAAGCCTCCTGAGGCGGGATCTGGGCATCTGGTCCGGCATACTGGCCCTTGCGCACACCATCACCGGATTACAGGTCCATTTCAAGGGCAGGCTTATCCAGTATTTTATCTACCCGCCGGATGAATCGCACGTCCTTCCCTTCAGAACCGATCCGTTCGGGCTGACCAATTATATCGGGTTGATCAGTGCGCTGATAATGATCGCACTTCTTTGCCTGTCCAATAACCGCTCCATCCGCATCATTGGTGCGTCTTCATGGAAAAAATGGCAGCGGCTGACGTATTTCCTGGTGTTGGCCATACCAATTCACGGCCTGGTCTATCAGTTGCTTGAGAAACGGACCGGCGCTTACACCATGCTACTGCTCGCAATATCCTCGGTTATCGTTGCGGTTCAGATATCAGGTTTTCTACGTTTCCGACGCGCCAGGGGCTCTCGGCCCCTGACGGATTCAGAAACTGCCTGATGGCAGCTCGTTACGTATTCAATGCTTATCGTTTAACGGGTCCGGAACGCCACAATCAGGTTATAAATAAACGCCAGTACAAAGCCGGCAACAGCGCCACTCAATGCACCGTAGAATAAACCGACCACTGAGCCCGACCAGGTAACACTGTAACCAGGGAAGAAATTCGACAGCAGACCCAGGGTTGGTCCAACGTGTTCGGACCCACCCGTCGGACCAATAATCAATAGCCACGCAGTTGCCATGAACAGGACCAGGCCTCCGATAATCCCGAACGTGACCGCCATTACCGATGCGCGCAGACGGGCAATGGCCCGGCCGATAATTTTCCACTCGTCATCCGAAAAATGTTCTTTATTCATGAATCAGCACCTCTATCCTTGCCTGATAATTAGCCCAGCGATCCTTCAAGCACCCCAAGACGCCGAAGAAGCTTCCCAAGATGAATTGAAACCGTCACATTGATTGCCACGGCCGTAACAAAACCAACGACGAAACCGAAAATACCACCCCACAGCGAACCTATTAGGGAGCCAGCCCAAGTAACGTCGTATCCAGGAAAATAATTGCCCAGCAATGCGAGGGTCTCCCCAACATTTTCGCCTCCTTGCACAAGCAGAATCGCCGTCGCCAGGAAAACTGCAAACCCGATCATCACGCCAATGGCTCCGCCCAGAGCGACGGGATCATACTTTGCAAAGACGTCATTCAGAAGCTCAATGGGTGATGCATCCTGGACTCGCTGTGGTACCAGACGCTCACCGCTCGCACCGTGACTCTTCTTGGCTCCCGCCTCTTCGTGATATTCCTCTTCCACATTTACATCCCAAACATCGTGGTTAGCGCCAAGAATATTCTCTGCCGCGTACATGGCAGTCACCATCGAGTGATCCTGGTTGTTATAACGATGCTGGCCATTGCGACCAATCAGGTGGAGATTCGGAATCTGGTCTACGTAGTCACGAATGCTATCGATATTTTCTTTATAACCGTGGTCATAGACGGGATAAGCCTTTGGCACGCGTATGACCACACCGTCGATGACCTTGTCGGCGTCGATCAAACCCAGCCTGGCAGTTTCCTTTTTGCCAAGTTCAATGAGTTCTTCGTCGCTGGCGGTCCATAGTTCATCGCCTTCCTGAACAAAGTATTCAAGGCCAATACAACTGGTTGATTTGTCTGGAATCATATAGGGACTCCAGTTGCCAAAATTCTGTATACGGCCAACTTTCACATCCGGGGAGTGGATATAAATCCAGTTATCAGGGAATAGCTCCGTCGATTCAACGACCAGCCCCACCGTCAAAAAATCGCGGTATCTGAGTCGATTGGCCGCCTCCAGGGATTCTGCGGGCGGCGGCGGGTCCATCGCATTCAGCAGTTCCCTCACCGGCATGGTGGAGATGACATGATCAGCATCAAAACGCTCTTCTTCGCCGTTGACGTCAACAACCGTAATGCCAGTGACCCGCTCTCCATCACGATGTATCGTTTTCACCCAATGCTCCAGGTGCACCGGATGCCCCCTTGCTTCCAGCATGTCGGTGACCCGTTCCCACATCTGGCCAGGTCCAAGCCTGGGATAATAGAATTCTTCGATCAGTGTCGTGATCTGATTTTTGCCGGTCAAAAGCTTGGGGGCGAGCATCGAAAGAGCCGCTTTGCCCAGATTCAGATTCTTGATTCGTTGCGCCGCCCAATCTGCCCCAATTTCAGTGCACTTCATGCCCCATACCTTTTCGGTGTAGGTCTTGAAGAACATCTCGAACAGGCGCCTGCCAAAGCGGTTGGTGACCCACTGCTCGAGGTTCTTCTCTTCACGGGAAGGGAACGCCTGGGCTTTAAGGTAACTGAGGCCAACCAGGACGGACTCAAAGAAACCCACGTTAAGCAGTGCGTTCATTGGCTTTAACGGGTAATCGAAAAACTTGCCCTGGTAATAGATCCGGGACAAGCGTGGTCGAACCAGAAATTCTTCAGAAAGAATATCCATCCACCAGTTATGAACCCTGTCTACCTTAGTAAAAAAACGGTGGCCCCCAATGTCGAAGCGATAGCCCTTGTAATCAACCGTCCGTGATATCCCGCCGACCTGCCGGTCCATCTCGAAGACAATTGGCTCGACTCCTGCCCTGGATAACTCCAGAGCGGCGGTAAGGCCCGCAGGCCCACCACCGACGATCACACAACGAACTTTGCTACCTGTTGAGCTCATTTTTTAATCTTCCCGGATTATATTGCTTCTCTGCACTACTGTGGTGGTTACGTCAGGGCTTAACCGCTGAAATGATGGCCGCCCCTGACTGGTAAACCAGCCTCCCCTTCCTTGCCAAAACAGCTTCACAAGTCGATATAAATTCTTTTTTCAATGCATCTATCGCTGGCTCCTCCGCCTGCCCTATTCGTTTACGGGCAAGGCTGGAAAAAGTCATTTGTAACTCCCAAAACGCCTCGGGTGAGTGGAAAGCGGAGTATTGTCCTCGCCAGCTGCTGTTGATATCGGTAAACCCTGCATCCCTCAGCAGGTCTCTGACGGAGCCGGTAAATCCGTGGCGATGCCCGGTCCATTTCGCCGTCTCGCTATTTGCGTTCTCAGGAATATGTTTGTTGACCAACTCATCCAGGAATTCGCAAGCAGCCAGCTCCCGCCCTGTAAGTCGCCTGATAGCGCTTCCGATTTTTCGGACCACGGCAGCCATGCCATCTTTGGACAACAACTCAGGGCGGCTGCCAACCGCGATTACCGCTTTGCCTCCAGGTTTGAGGACACGGTGCATCTCGGCAACCGCCTTTTCGGGGTTGGGAAAGTGACGCAGAGCGTATAGGGAAAGAACACTGTCGAACGAGTTGGCATCAAACTCAAGCGCCTCGGCATCGATTTTCAGGAATTCCGCCTTTGCGGCCAGCCCCTCTTTTTCCGCCTTTCCTGTCGCCGTGGCAAGCATGCCGTCGGAAAGATCAATACCAACAACCTCACCCTCGTCACCAAGTTTGCGAGCAACTTCCAGCGCTACGACCCCAGTACCAGTGCCAATATCCAGCACTCGCTGGTTGGCCTTTACGCCGGCCATAGACATCATAGGGACAGGTAAATGACGAGTGACCTGCTCCGTATATTTGTCAAACAGGTCTACCACTTCGTTATAGCTGTCGGCGTCGTCAAGTTTGAACAGATTGTCGTGCGACCGGGTTACGGCCTGGTAGGAGTCGGTCATCGCAGGTCATCCATGTCGAGGTATTAACTATTGGGGCCGAAACCACCATGCAGCCTGCGCACGCGCGCCAGCCGTGGGAGAACCCCCCACCTACCGCTTTATCGTACGTATTCCTACTTAGAAATACATGCTATTTTGATGAAATCGGCCTCACGATGCAATGGAGCCCAATTGACATACCGCAAAGCTCCAGAAATCCCCCACCCGTTTCGAAAACGCGCCTGCTCAGATGAAATCACCTTACTCAAGCTGCTATGCATCGGTATACTGCCAAGGCCTGGCCACTTGACTCACCCGATCCAGAACCGGATTCTGGAAAAGGTCTGCACGAGCCTATGATGGCGAGCCGACTGGTTTTCCGTCGATTTCACCAACCTTGATATAGGCCGGTTCCGAATGTCCAGGGTCCTCATCTCCGTGGGAGTCATACAGGTTTTTATTATTCTGACGGGGATGATCCGGGCTAAAATCCTGTCCATCGCTCTCGGCCCGGCAGGTTTCGGGATTATTGCGACAGTCGACCAGGTCGTGCTTACCGTCGTGCAGGTAGCCGGATTCAGCATTCCCTTCTTTTCCATGAAATTCATGTCAAGGGCGCATAGCGAGGGAAACCGGCGTTTCCAGACTGTGTTTTCCAGTTTTCTTCGGGGGCTATTCCTGCTCTCCATAATGGTCACCATTCTGGTTATCGGCATCACCTGGTGGCATCCGGCCCTTCTTGGTGTTGAACTTGTTCCCTACAAGCTGTTCATTCTTCTCGCACTGCTGAATGTTCCCGCGATGATGCTGGGAATCTTTTTTGTTCACACACTCGCCGCTGCCCAGATGACATCGGCAAGTGCAACCCTGAATCTTGTGGTCACGTTCTGTCTAGCATTTGCCGCTAGCAGCGCCGCCTGGCTTTTCGGTATGGATGGCATCTATATAACCGTGGCCATTACCGGCGTTCTGACCACAATCGGATCTATTTTCTATATCAGGAAGAAGCTGTCGTTACGTGTTACTGATGCTTCCGCGGGCATCCTCAAGGAGTTGCGACGAAGTCCTGAAATCATTTCCTTTTCCCTGTACGGTCATATGGCTCTGTCGGCCTACTCGATCACGATGCTGATAGCACGTTATGAGGTTTTTTCGACCATGGGCGAGGCACAGGCCGGATTGCTGCAGGCCCTGTTCGCCATTGCACTTGCCCTGGGCGCGATATCGGGCCCGCTGAACTACCTCTACCTGACCCCCATTCTGAACCGGAACATTCCGAACGAAGATAAATTCGAGAAGGCTCACGAATTCCAGAGCCTGATGATCATCATCGTTTTCACGCTTTCCATTCCCTTTTTACTATTCCCCAATCTGGCCCTGACCTTACTCTATTCATCCGAGTTCAGGCCGGCATCCGCCCATCTCTATCTGTTTGTTTTCTGGCAGAGCGTGTATTTAATTGTCAACGTTTACACGCAGCTTCTGATTGGACTCGATGACGTAAGGTTCATCTCTGTTAGCTCATTGATTTCCTATATTGTCGCCATTGTACTTGCACCTTACCTGGTTGGGAGATTCGGGCTTCCCGGAGCCGCCTTCGCGTTATCCTTAAGCGTGTTTTTAAACGGTTTGGTCATCCCGTTCAGACTGGCCACCAAATTCCGGACAAGCATTCCCTCAGGCCTGTGGATAAGGACCATCATCTGCCTTGGCGGTATCGTTGTAACAGGCCAGATATTCTCGCAACTTGAAGAGTTCTCGGTTACGGGGCTTCTGGCAAGAGTGTTCTATATCGCATTACTGACTCCCCTGCTATGGAAATTGCTGCCGGATGAACAAAAGCGGATGATTGCCGACACGATCGGCCGGTTCAGGGCATGAGGATTGCTATTCCCTTTTCCGGGCGATGGTTCCTGTAGCGATTTATAGACCTGTCGTTTTAGGCTATACTTTTTAACCATGATTCGACGAGATAGGGAATATCCGGCATGTCTGATACAGCCACGATGATCTGGCGCTGCCCCACTTGCCACGGCTCGCTGGGCGTAATTGACACGAACCTGCGTTGCGAGTCCTGCCAGGCGCACTACCCTGTCATTGACGGCATTCCCGATCTGCGCGTGGCGCTGGATTGCTGGATAGATCTGGACGAGGATCGCAAGAGAGCCCGGGAGGCGGCTGACCGGGTCGAACGTGACGGGCTCGAGGCCACCATCCACCATATTTTTCGCTCCAGCCGCGGCATGAATGAACAAAAAGCCGGTTACCGTACTCACCAGGTACTCGCCGGTGTTGGAAAATGTCAATCCCAATGCTCGGACTGGTTACGACCCGCCCTTGAAGCCGATGGCGTCATCCTGGAAATCGGATGTGGCCCCGGTCAAATGATGGCTGCGGCAGCCAGCCTGGGGCATGAAATAACAGGAATTGATGTTTCCATGGAATGGCTGGTGATCGCCCGGCATCTGGTTGAGCACTATGGCGGCAGCCCCAAGCTGGCGGCCGGTTTTGCAGAACGATTGCCGCTGGCCGACAATTCGGTCGCAGCCATTGTTTCGCTGGATGTCATCGAACATGTTGGTGATCAGGATGCGTATGTGAGCGATCTCAGGCGCGTGCTGAAGCCGGGTGGATTTTTCGCGCTGTCGACACCGAATCGTTTCAGCCTCTCGCCAGAGCCGCATGTGAATGTCTGGGGGGTTGGCTATTTGCCCCGGCCGCTACAGGCCCGTTACGTGAAACTTGTCAGGAACCAGCCCTATACATTTACCCGTCTGCTGAGTGTCTGGGAAACGAAAAGGCTGTTCTCCGGAGCAAGGGGGTTCGACGCCAGAGTCGTGTTTCCGGCTATTCCGGAGCATGAGATTTCGGGCTTCACAACACCCAGAAAAAAATTGGCGCTTATCTACAATTGGTTGGTTGGGATACCACTGACGAAACTGTTCCTGCCGTTTTTCGGAGCCTATTACCGCGTATGGGGCAACATCAAAAATTGAAAGACATCCTGACCGCGAGCCAATCAAGGACGACACAGGAATGACACCACGACTGCGACAGCATTGCTCACATCCATTTCTTGCGAATCGCCCATGGCAGCCTGCCATCGCGCAACGGATAGACCATGCCGCAGCTGTTCCGCTGGCCATTATGGTCTTGTCGGTTTTTTACCTTGTCACGTTGGTAAAAGGGCAGAACTGGAGCGGCGATTTCGGCCTCTATATTCTTCACGCCCAAAACCTGGTGGAGGGCAGGCATTATCTCGATACCGGTTACCTGTTGAACCCGGTTTCAAAATTCGTCGGCCCCTACGGTTACCCCCCTGTTTTCCCGTTACTGCTTGCTGCGGTGTATGCCTTGTACGGCCTCGATCTGGAGGCGCTGAAATGGGTTGGCGTTCTCTCCTTCGGCTTGTCGTTATGGCTGGCAGCCAGGGTATTTGAGCGCCGCCTTGAGCGACGCTTTGTTTTTTTCCTTGTGCTTATTGTCGGCCTCACTCCCTCCATCTGGGATTTCACCAACCTTATCCGCGCCGATTTCACCTTCATGGTGTTCTGTTATCTCTCGCTTTTGTTGATGCTGCTTTTCCTCGCCGGCGACCAGGACAGGCCTCGGACTGCCGGCAGACAAATAACGGCAGGCGTCCTGATTGGTCTCTCCATGTACCTGGCATTCGGCGCCCGTGAAATCGGTGTTGTCCTGCCGCTGACACTGCTGACGTACGACATTTTGTGCAGGCGCCGGATCTCGCTGTTGAGCATCGTCGCCCTGGGGATTTTCGCAATATTTGCCTGGTTGCAGAGCCTCTGGTTTTCAGCCTCCTTTGTCCCCGGGCATTTTGACGAGAACCTGAAACACCTGACTGACAGGCACTCCTCGCCCGCTGGGCTGAATCACCTGAGCTTTGTGGATCTCGATCCACGCAATATCCTGGACCGGATTATCGGTTATCGGTGGGCATTACAGGGGTTCTGGCCACCCTCCTCCAGCGCCTTCATCAACACATTGAATGAGCTGCTGTTCAACCTGTTCAGCCTGCTCGCTATTGGTGGCTATAGTCTGGCGCTGCTCCGCAGAATAACAGTCGTGGAAGTCTTTCTTGCCGGGTATATCGCGGTACTGTTACTTTTCGGCGGCGCCCCGACCATACGCTACCTGATCCCCATATTCCCTTTTTTTCTGTATTACGGATTTCTTTTTTGCCAGGAGACGATTTTTCCTCGTTTGCCGAGGCTGAAATACCTTGTGGCCGGAGGGTATTTCCTGCTTCTGGCGACTATCAGTTTACCGGTCATGGCCGCCATGGAGCATCCACAGCTGAAGCTGGGTATTACCCATCCGGATGCGGAAGCTATGTTCCGGTTTATCAGGGAAGATACCCGGCAGGACGATACCATTGTTTTCATCAAGCCCAGGATTATGGCATTGATGACCGGCCGTGACAGCGCGACATGGCCATCGAAGAGATACAGCGGCCCTGAGTCTATGAACCTTTTCTTCGAAGGCGTGGAAGCTGACTATTACGTTGACATGAATCTCGCTGAGTGGATGCTCCCACTTACCCAGTCAGAGCGCCCGAGTAACTGTTTCAGACCGGTTTTCAGGAACGACTATTTTGTTGTTTACCGTTACGGCAAACGATTCTGCCCGGAGCTGCAATGACTCATCTGCCTGGCATACCTACCGGCCCTGAGGGCAGCGAAGCCAGCCGGGCCCAACCGTCCAGCGTTCACCAGATGCGGGGATAATTGTGCGACTCTGTATGGTGACCACCTTCTACCCGCCCTACAACTTTGGCGGGGACGGCATATTTGTCCGGGAACTGGCGCTCTCGCTGGCCAGGCTCGGGCACTACGTGCGCGTTATCCATTGCGAGGATGCGTACCGGCTCGGCGCGAACCCAGGCGACCCGGGGCTCCCCCGGCGATACGACGATCAGGGCGTAGACGTATGCCGGCTGAAAAGCTCCATGGGCCCACTCTCTCCATTGCTGACCCAGCAACTCGGGCACCCTGCCCTGAAAACCGGCGCCCTTGCGGGACTGCTCAAGGACGATTTCGATGTTATCAATTATCACAATATTTCGCTGATTGGCGGGCCTGCCATACTCTCGCTGGGTAAGGCCCCGGTAAAGCTCTACACCCTGCATGAACACTGGCTGGTGTGCGCTACCCATATATTCTGGAAAAATGGCGTCAGGCGCTGTGACTCCCGTCAATGCCTGCAATGCTGCTTACGCTCTGGCATACCACCTCAGATCTGGCGATACACAGGCCTGACGAAACGCCATCTCGAAAAGATTGACTGTCTGATTGCACCCAGTCAATTCACTGCGGAGCAGCACCGGCAACTCTATCCCTGCGTACCGATTCGCATTATCCCGCTGTACTCACGCCTGGAACCATCAGAGGAAATGATTGGCGCATGGAGCAGTCAGGAGCCTCCCCGCTTTGTCTACAGCGGCCGCATCACCGCATCCAAGGGCGTGGAATCCTTGCTTGAAACCTTCACGGCACTGGAGGATTACCAGCTGACACTTGCCGGTGAAGGTGATGCCCTGCCGCGCTTAAAGGCGCGTTTCGCCCGGTATCCAAATATCCATTTTGCCGGCAGGCTTGATGAAACGTCCCTGGTCCGGCTCTACAGCGATGCCACGGCACTGCTGTTTCCGTCGCTTGCGCCCGAAACATTCGGCCTGACGGCAGTCGAAGCCATGGCCTGTGGCACGCCGGCGATTGTCAGGGATGCCGGTGGCTGCGCGGAAATCATCGAAACAACCAGAGCCGGTTTTGTTTACCGGCAGGACAGTGAGCTTCCTGCCTTGCTGCACCGGATCGTCCGCGAGCCCGGTTTGCGTCAGCGGTTGTCAGAACTGGCCCGGAACGGAAGCCGGAAACTCTACACCCGTCAACGGTATCTGGATGATTATCTGGCCGTGATTGACGAACTGCGGAGCAGCCGCCGAACAACTGGCGAGCAACGTGCCAGCACACTTCAGGGTCATGACCGATGAAAGACCAGCCAGGTGCTTCCGAACCACTGCTGCTGATTGCCATCGCTTCCAGCAATACACAGGGCGATCATGCCGGCCTTCTTGAAAGCCTGACGAGCGCCGGATTGCTGAACCAGCCCGACATCAAGGTATGTATTGTACTGGCCGGCGAGCAGGCCATGGATAGCCCGGACGACAACCAGTCGCTGTTCAGAGTTTCCAGCAGTACGCCTTTCTTTGAACAGTATGCGACTCTCATCCAACAAACAGAAAGCCGCTATATCGCTCTTTTGGATGCCTCCTGCCCGCCCACGGAAGGGTGGCTTCGTGCGGCGCGCCAGATGATGCGGGACCAGACACCGGTGTTTTATGGCCCGGTCAACAACGGCTGGCTTGGCAATGATTCCCGCACTATCGGTTATCTGATCGAATACGCCCAATTCCGGGAGCCTCTCGACCCGGCGTTGCCGGAATACCCGGGCAACAATATCGCGTTCCGGCGTGAGTTGCTCCGAGAGGCCCCCCTCGTGGGCCCGGGTTTTCAGAAAACCTTTTTCCTGCGCCAGGTGCGGGATAAGCTGGGCATCACACCCACAGCATGCAACGACATGGCCGTAATCTATCGAAAGCAGCATTCATGGAGTTATTACCTGCGCAGGCGCTACCATCACGGTCGCCTCTATGGCGCAAGTCATGCCCAAATACTGGGTTATCGCCGCCTCCTCTACGCAGCTGGAGTCGTCATACTCCCCCTGCTCCGATATAGTCGTATACTGCGAGCGTCAAGTCGGGCGCCAGCGCTGTCAGGGAATGTGATGCGGTTTTCCGTTCCCATTCTAGCCTCCGAGTGTGCCTGGTCCCTGGGAGAGTGTGCCGGTTATATCGCGGGCGCCCCGGACGACAGGGTATTTCTGGATTAGAGATAACAGGGAGAGGTTTTACATTGAATCCTATGCAAAACGAACAGCACAGGAACCTTACCTATTCCGTCGTCATCGGTCGGGTCAGCACGGAAGATGACGAACGAATACTGGAAACGCTTGAGTCCCTTTACAACCAGGATGAAGTTCCATCGCTGGAGGTGCTGCTTGCTGATCGAATCAGCGATCACGTTTCACAGCGGATTCGCAGCGGGTATCCGGACGCGACGATCATCGAGTGCCCACCGGCAACGGATCTTCCCACCATGCGCACGCTGGCGACGAAGCAGGCAACGGGAGATTTCGTGCTAGTGACCGAAGATCACTGCGTACCGCCCCGGGACTGGTTAAAACAGTTTGCCCGGGCATTTGCCGAGCACCCCGAGGCTTCCGCCATTGGCGGCAGTGTGGTTAATGGCTTAACCGATACCGCCCTCGACTGGGCAACCTTCCTGTGTGAATACGCGCCCATGTCTCCCCCGATCAAGAGTGGGCCCACCCCAAATCTTGCCGGCATGAATGTCGCCTACCGGCGCGGGATTTTCGAGGAGGTGGACGAGCAGATACTGACATCGGGATTCTGGGAAACCACCCTGCACCCCTTGTTGCACAAACGCGGGCATATTCTTGTTGCCGACGACAGGGTGCGGATTTTTCACTGCAAGAAATTCAGTCTCCGCCTGTTCCTGAGGCAGCGGTTTGTCTATTCAAGGTACTATGCGGGGATACGCTTCGCCTCCGGGCAGAAAGCGAAGCGACTGACCTACGCCCTGGCATCGGTCGCCCTGCCGCCGCTGTTAACCTTCCGGTTTTTTCAGAACGCGCGCCATAAAGTCAGCGTGCGTGCTCACCTGGCCAGGGCCGCGCCCTATTTAATGCTGTTTTATCTTGTCTGGGGTGTCGGGGAGGCCTGGGGCTACCTGTTTGGGCCACGAGATGCCCTGCAAGAGATCGAATAGCGGCACGGGATTCGGGCAATAATTTCGTGCCGCGATGCATTACAGATCGGGGTTCTCGGCCAAAAGCTCTTCGAAATAGGCTATCGTTTTTGTCAGCCCTTCTTTTAATTCAATCGTTGGTTGCCAATCCAGTTCGGTTCTGGCCTTGGTGATATCCGGACAGCGTTGCCTGGGGTCGTCCTGAGGCAGCGGCAGGTAGTTGATGCGCGACCCTGAGCCGGTAAGATCAATGACATGTTCCGCCAACTGCTTGATCGTAAACTCATTCGGATTGCCCAGGTTGGTCGGGCCAATGATGTCATCCGGCGTTCGCATCATCCTGACAAAGCCATCAATCAAATCATCGCAGTAGCAGAATGATCGCGTCTGACTGCCGTCACCGTAGATGGTGATCGGGTTGTTCTTCAGAGCCTGCATAATAAAATTCGAAACAACGCGCCCGTCGTGGGGGTGCATACGGGGTCCGTAAGTATTGAAGATACGAACGATCTTAATGCTCAGCCGATGCTCTTTCCTATAATCCATGAATAGCGTTTCAGCGCAGCGTTTTCCTTCGTCATAGCACGAACGCGGACCTATTGGGTTAACGTTACCCCAATAGTCTTCCGTTTGCGGATGAACCGTGGGATCACCATAGACTTCGCTTGTGGACGCCTGCAATATTCTGGCGCCAATGCGCTTGGCCAGGCCAAGCATATTGGTGCTGCCGTTGACATTAACCTTAGTGGTCTGGGTTGGGTCCCGTTGGTAATGAACCGGGCTGGCGGGGCAAGCCAGGTTATAGATTTCATCGGCCTCCAGGTAGAGCGGAAAGCAGATGTCATGGCGGACAACCTCAAAATAGGGGTTATCCAGCAAATGGATAATATTGCGCTTTTGCCCGGTGAAGAAGTTGTCAACACAGATAACTTCATGGCCTTCAGCCAGAAGGCGCTCACAAAGATGGCTACCGAGAAACCCTGCTCCACCCGTTACAATGACCCTGTTTTTCATGCTACCCGCCCACTTGTTTGAATCTTGTTGCGCACCTTGATTCCGTTGTCGAGCCCAACTCGCTTCTAGCCCGGCCGGTCCAAAACTACAGAATTACGGTCCCTGTCGCTCTCATACACGGCATTCGGTATTACGACGCTTTGATGGCCATCTTCCGCAGTCGCGATAGCGCCTGCTGGCCCACCATTCGCCAGGCTGACAAAATCCTGAAACTCCTCGACAAAGGTCTGCACAACGGTCGATTGCCAGCCCCTGAATTTTTCCCGGAAAATGGCGGGGATATAGAGGTTTCTCTTCTTATGGGCCTGCCCCCCTGGTTTGTCCATCGTAATGATGGTCGAACTCATCGGGGCGTAATAAGCGCGAGCCATGCCGAGATCGCCGTAGGCTTCAACGTAGAAGTGATAGCCTTTCCATTCAGTCCAGCTACTGTGGAGACTTCCCATGATGCCGGACTGAGTGCGAAGGTGGACAAAGGCGTTATCTTCGGTGCGATCAAGTTGCCAGGTTTTGGTGCTGATCATGCCCGACACATCCCTTACCCTGTCGTCCATCAGGTAACAGATCAGGTCCAGGGTATGGATGCCATTATCCATGAGTGTGCCACCACCCATCTTATCCTTGTCGTACATCCATTCCGCGTTGAATTCGGATAGACCGGTATGCCCGGCGTAACCTTTGACATAACGCAACGTGCCTAAAACCCCGCTTTGGATGGCAGCTTTCACTTCCTTGATGGCCGCAAAATAGCGATGGTTAAAACCGACAGTCAACAGTTTTTCGCAGCGTTTGGCTGTTTCAACCATCTGCTCGCATTCCGCAAGCGAGCTGGCCATCGGTTTTTCCACGATTACGTGTTTTCCGTTTTCCAGTGCGGTCAGCGCAAGGTCTTTGTGAAAGTGGGTAGGTGTAGAAATGATGACCGCATCGCAAGCATCTGACTTCATCAGTTGCTCTACGTCTTTGAACACACTGACATGAGCGGGCAGCTTTGCCAGCGCGGCCGGATCGAGGTCGAATGCGGCTGTCAGTTCGCATTCAGTCGACACCTCAAGTGCTTGCCTGCGCACCTCTCCAATACCGCCAAGCCCTACAAGTCCAAAGCGCATCATGTCTGATCAACTCCCTTTGATTCCATTGAACACGGTGATTTCCTGAGTGTCATTTCAAATGCCGGCCCGACCCGGATCAGCAACTTGCTCAACAAAGGCAGACGCGCAACTGAGATGTAGGTCTTAATCAGTAGTCTGTCGACTGCCGGATAATGTCCTTCATCATCCAGAGCTACCATTCTTGGCGACAAACTGTGGGCATACAGTCCGATCTGCCTAGCATAGCGGATGATGCGCCCTGGCGAAATCAAATTGATGAAGCGCAGCGAGTCAACGCCTCGAAGGCTCTTTACCAGTCGGCTACGCAGTTTTCCGGGAAAATAGCCGATGGCCCAAAGT
>OJBS01000074.1_pt1 | contig 54939 bp, 79 predicted proteins | sample 1590941 | NCBI WGS metagenome assembly OJBS01 (sample SAMN05416785, study PRJEB24817) | seawater metagenome | isolation source: Sea water | place: Canada:Atlantic | collected 2013-11 | reverse complement strand
CGTGGGCTCGGGCCGGATCAGCCCGCGTAGGAAAGTGAGGGGATGAACTCGAAGCGCTTGCCGCGCCTGCTCACCGTGATGCGCCCGAAGGTCGCCGCCTTCGCGGGGACGTTGGCGAACTTCGCCAGCTCGCCGACCCTGTCGATCAGCTCGCTCTTGCTCAGTGCCTTCGTCGCTTCGCTCGGGTTGAGGAACTCGGCGTACATGTGGCGGTCCTTGCTGTCGTAGCACATGCCGACGTGCTCGCCTTCGAGCCCCGCGTCGAAGGTGATGGTGGTCGATGTGATGGTGAGGTGTGTGCGCTTGGTGTGCTTCATGGTGTCTTCCGTTCGTTCGGGTTGATGCCGGTGCGGGTTCGTCCCGCTGACGAGAACGAACTTAAGCAATGCTTAAGTGGGTGTCAAGAGACTTTCTCGCGCTCGGCTCGCCCGAGCGCGGCGAGCCTCCCCTCGAGCGTGGCGATCCTGGCGCGCGCCTGGGCGAGCTGACTCGACGCGATCTCGCCCTGGGCGACGCGCGCGCGCAGCGACTCGAGCCCCATCGCCTCGAGCTCGGCGACGCCCGCGCCCAGCTCGCGCGTGCTGGCGTCGAGCTCGTCGAGCTCGCGGTGTATGGCTTCCATGCTCTTCACACCTCAACTCCCCTCGCGTGCGCCTCGCACAAGGCGAGGGCCGCCGAGAGGCCCCTCACATCGTCCGGCGTCATGGTCACCGGGCGCGTGATCGAAACGCTGACACTTCGGTCGCGCCGCGACGCCGTCAGCATGATGTAACCGTGCGCGAGCCATCGCGACACCATGAGCCTGTCGCCCCCGTCGCCCTCGACATCCCACGACGCGAGGTCGGCGGCGGGTTCGGCTTCGATCTCGACGTCGTGGGCGATGGCGGTCTTGAGCAGCATGTCGCGGTAAGTTCTCGCCTCATGCTGCGCGCCCGCGAGCCGGGCCTCGAGCTCGGCGACGCGGGCCTCGAGCGCGGCGGTCTTGTCGTCTTTCACTTCGCACCTCTCTCGCCTGAAATCCATTTGCGCAAGGCCACGCCCAGCGCGGGCATGAACTCATCAGACTCTCGATCGTGGGCCTCATACACCGGCAGGATCGCGGCGCACATCTCGAGCGCCTCGCGCCGCGTTTGGAAGTTTCTGTAGCTTCGCCCGATCCTCATGCCGCTCCACAGATCCGTGACCACCCACCTGTCCGAAGGGCTCGCTTCGTCTCGCCTGTCGACGCCAAGATGTCCGCCTACCATGTAGCCCGTTCGATGCTCGAAGCCTTCGGCCACGCTGGCCTTCTTGTGTGGACTGATATCTATGTCGAAGCGGGCTCGCACCACTCTCGGTTTCGCTTCACTCGCCATCGTCGTCGCCTCCCTTCGCGCTGGTGCGCGCGGGCGCGACGGTCTGGCCTTGAGCCCTTGGCCTGAACTTGCTGCGGGCCTCGTCGAAGCCGTCGGGGTAGCGGGCCTCGAGCTTGGCGATGTTGGCGGCGGCGACCTCTTCGAGCGTGAAGCCGATGGAGATCGCCATGATCGCGACGTACCAGAGCACGTCTCCGAGCTCTTCGGCGATCTGTTCGCACGTGATCTCGTGTCCGTGGAATCGCCCCTTCTTGACGAGGTCGGCGACCTCGCCAGCCTCGCCCGCGAGCCCGAGCGCGGCCTCGAGCACGCGCTCGTGTGGCTCGCCCTTGGCGGTCCGTAGCGCGTCAGTCTGGTACTGGTTCAGTGCATTCATGGTGTCTGACCTTGCGTGTGTGTGGTGTGGGGTCGTGGCGTCATGTGTCGGGCTGCGCGCGCCGTGCGGCGCGCGCTGCCTTCGTCCTCTTGCTCGCGCGGCGAAGGCGCACGCGCGCCATGGTCTGCGTGATCTCGAAGCGTGCGGCGATCTCGGCGTCGCCCATGCCATGGGCTCGCGCCTCCAGTAACTGCGCGTCGCTCACCTTCACGCCCATGCTCGCCGCGCCCTTCTTGTGCGCCTGCTTGGCGAGCTTGGCGGCGTGGTCGCGCTCGCGCCCTTCGACGCGTCCGCGCGCCTCCAAGTTGCGCGCGGCCTCGCGCGCCTGGGCTGCCCTGTCTGTCTGCTCATTCATCGCGTGTGCCCTCATGTGTTCGTGTCTGCGTTTCGGCCTGGGCCTGGCGAAGCGCTCGCTGGCGCCTCGCCTCGGCGGCTCCCTTCAAGTTCGACATCGCGCGCGCTGCACGGCGCCGCGCGTTGCGCTGCTCGCGCGTGCGATTGATGCCCAGCAAGATCGCGTGCCAGCGCCCGACCGTGTTGATCGTGACCTCGAAGCCTTCGGCGATCTCGTCGTCGGTCCAGCCGCGCGCGATGGCGTCGACGAGCTCGACTCGCTTCTCGCCGCGCGGGAGGTAGATCCGCACGCCGTGCGCGTGCAAAATGTCCTTCGCGTTTTCGGCGCTCATGCCAAGCTGCGCGGCGGCGTCACCGCACTTCACGCCCTGGACGTCGACGGCGTGGACGAGTTGCGCAGCCCGGCGCGCCGACTCGGCGATCAAGCGGGCGCGGGGGCGCACGAGCCCGAGACGCTTTAGCGCCCCGTCGAGGCGACCGCGACCGATGCCGAGCGCCATGGCGATCTTGGCGTGCGACATGCCTTGAGCCTTGAGCTCGGCGACGCGGGTGTCGAGCTCGGCGCGCTCCTTTATGCCTTGAGCGTATCTCATCTTCTCACCTTCTCTGGGCGCCCTTCGAGCTCGCGGCGAAGCTCGACGCCCACTCGACTCAGCGCGTTGCGCGCAATGTGGAGCTGACTCGCTAGCCCCATGGTTTCGGCCTCGAGCTCGGCGATGCGGGCGCGCGCCTCGCGGAGTTCGTCGGTGGTCGCGACGTGCTGGGCGCGGCGCTGCTCGAGCTGCCCCGCCAGAATCTTCGTGCGTCGCGAGAGTCGGTCGCGCTCGTCTTTGATGTCGTCGTATGGGTTCGTCATGTCTTGCTGCCTCTCGTGTGTGGCGTGTTGCGTTTTCCACAGGCTGTGGAAAACCTGTGATCAGTTCACCAGTTGCTGTCGTCGAACTCGGGGAAGAGCTCGACAAGAAGCCCCTTGAGCTTGTCGACCTTGGCGGCCTTGTGCTCGAGGTTTTGCGCCTTGCACGTCGCCCTCGAAAGCTCTCGCTTGAGCTCTTCGATGCGGGCCTGGCGCGCTTCGACGTCGGCGATCACGGCGTTGAGTCTGCGCGCTTCGTTGCCCGGTTGCTCTCGCGACAATGCAGCGTCGAGCTTGAGCTGAAGCGCGTCGGCATGGGCGCGAACTTTGTTGAGTTCCTCTCGCTTGGCGTCGAGGGCCTTCAGTACGGCGTCGAGGCGTCCCAGTGCCGTGGTGCGTCCGAGGCGCGCAGCGTCCAGACGCACGAGGATTCTGGTGCGTTCGGCTTTGAACTCGAGGCGAGCCTCGTCGCGCTCGAGTTCGAGCGCGACGACCTTGCCGAAAAGCGCGCTGTTCTCGAGGGTGAGCCGCTTGATCTCGGTGTCTTTCTTTCCCATGTCGTGCCGTCCTTGCGTGTGTGTAGCGTGGTGTGGGTGGGGTTCAGAGTAGGTCGTGGGGTAGGTCGCTCGCCTCGATCCAGTGGGCGATACGGGCGCGCGCGATCTCGACGTATTCGGGGTTGAGTTCGATGCCGACCACGTGATCCCAGCCCGCCTGGGCGCACGCGATCACCTCGCTGCCGCTGCCCGAGAACGGCACGAGAATCTTGCGCGGGTAGAGCTCGGCGCCTTCGGGGTGCTCGGGCGGGAGCAAGAGCCCGGCTCGGCGATGGCCTCGAAGTGCTTGGCGGGGATGCCCGCGACGCGGGCGCGGTGCGCGATGTCGAGGATCTTGTCGGCGCTGGGCAGACGCGTCGCGCGCCATCGCCCGACGCCAAGCTCGTCGGCGAGCGCGATGCCTGCGGGCGTGAGCCGGGCGCTGTGCTCCACATGCGCGCGCCTGCCTTCGGCGGCCTCGGCGAGCGTGACCGACCTGAGCCCTATGAGCCCGTCGGCCTCGAGCGCCTCGAGCGTCCCGAGCGCGACCTTGTGCGTGCCCTTGTCGGCGGTGTCGTTGGCCACGCGCCAGCCCTTGTCGTGACTCGCGTGGGCGCGCGGCGTCGCCTGAACGACGCGGCGAAGGTAGCGCAGCGCGTGCTTCTGCGGCTCGGTGAGGCTGTCGACGGTCGGCGCTGGCGCCTGTGTCGGTGTCTCTTGCGGGATCTCTTGCGGTGTCATGGCTTGCGTCCTGTGTGGCGCGCGCGTTCGTGGCGGGAGCGCGCGCGGGTGTGGTGTGGAGTGTGGAAGGGCGTGCGCCTGGGCTCGGGCCTGGGCTCGGGTCGTTCGCGTGGCGGTGTCGGCGCGCTCGCTCGCCATCGCGCGGCGATGCCCGCGGCGAGCCTGCCCTCGAGCTCGCGCCAGAAGATCAGCGCGGGGGCTCCCGCGAGCGTGGCGACGCTCGTGGCCACGAGCAGCGTGACGGGAGCCACGCGCTCGCCCGTGCTGGCGTAGGCGTGCGACGCGACCATGTAGGGCGACGCGATCAGCGCGACCGTGAGGCTCGCTTGCGCGGCGAGCCTGAGCGCGGGAGTCACGAAGATCAGCACCCTCGTCGTGAAGTTGAGCAGCTCGCGGATCACAGCGCGCCCCCTTCGAGTAGCGTCTTGCGGACGCCGACGAACGTGCGGTAGTTGGCGCCGTTGCTGGCGGTGAATGCGGCGCGAGGCTCCCAAATGATCCAGTCGCCCGACGCGTGCGCGGCGCGGAGCGTCGCCATCGACTCGGGCTCGCGCGTAATCCACGCGAGCGCCTCGCTCATCATGAGCAAGAGCTCGTGATCTTCTGGCGGTGCGCACGTGCGCGCGATGTGGGCTCGGCTCGCGATGGCGCACGCGGTGTCGGCGGCTCCGCGGTTGATGGCGGTGACGATGTGGCGCGGGCGGATTCCTGCGGCTTCGAGCCGGGCGAGCCCGCTCATGAGCTCGCCCGCGGCGTCCTCGTCGAGCCCGTCTCGTGTCCCGCCTATCAGCACCCTCGCGCCAGCGGGGGCGGGCGAGTGTGTTTCGATGGCGCCCTCGAGCTTGCGCGCCATGAGCTCGTGTGTCGGGTCGCCCGCGGCTCCAGTGGTGCGAGCCTGGCGCTCCTGGGCGGCGAACTCGAGCACGATGCGCACGGGAACGGGGGGTAGGATTGTGGGTGTGGGTGTCCTGCGGCGGCTCATGATGCGACTCCGTTCGTTCGGTGGGTGGGTGTGGGCTAGGTCTGCGTGGGCTCGTCGAGCGACTCGGCGCGCTCGAGCTCGAAGAGCCTCACGCCAAACAGCGGGCGCGCGCTCAGGACGCGCACCTCGAGCTCGTGGTCTGTAGAGACAGCAAGGACGAAGTGACCCGCTCCAAGCGCGGGGTATCGGTCGCTCGTGTGCCCCACGACATCGCCCCGCATGAGCTTGGCGAGCTGGCCGTTGGTGAGTCGAATCGTCTTCACGGCGTGACCTCGCTGGCGTCGGCGTTGCCGGGCGCTGCGCTGGCGGCGGCGGCGACGCGCACCTCGAGCTCGAGCCAGTACGGGCGCATCTTCGTGTGTCTGACGTCGACGGTGTGGACCTCGACGCCGTAGCGCACCTCGAGGACGTCGCCCTTCTCGGGCGCGTCGTCGAGGTTGTCGAGCTCGAATCGTGAGAGCTTGATCAACGCGATGCCGGTGGCCTTGAGCCTCCGGTTTGCTGCGTGGTCTATCGCGATTCGTATCATGGCGTCGGTGTCCTGCGTCGCGGCGTGGTCTCGGTGGCGTCGAGCTGGCCTGTCTTGAATGTGTGTCGTGCTCGGCGGGCGGCCTCGAGCTGTAGGGTGTGGAGACGCAAGGACCCTCGCACCCTCTTCGCGTCGAACTTGCGGCGCGCCACACGCGCCGCCTTCGCCGTCACGACGTCACCGACAATGCACGCGTCGAGATCTCCGGTCAAGACTATTCTCGCGCCAGTGCCCGCGCCCGTCCTCGCGCGGTGCCCCCCGTGAAGGTGGGGTCATTGGGGGACAGGCCCGTAAGGATCAGCCTGTATACCCCCAATGAGCCCCCTTTAGGGGGCTCATGGGGGTAGTGTTTGAGCCAAAGAAAAACCTAACGATTACATACACTTAGCTTTGGTTCGTCCCCGTTTGGCCTGATTCATAAACAAGCTATTGTAATCGTTGCGCTTTCTTTGGATTAGGCACCGGGTGACTGAACCAAAGGACGAGCCGAGCAAACCCGCATGTACGCTGAGAGTCCTTTGGATACCACGGTTAATTATCGTAATGCGAGCGAGCCAAAGCAAACCCGCATGAGCACTTGCTTAGCTTTGGTTCAGACACTCTCGGTCATGAGCCATAACACGCGGTGACACAATGCGAGATTCATGAGCAAGCCCGCGCACTTGCTGAATTGAGGCACCGAGTAGCGTGAGCCATAACACCGTCGCCTGTGGAAAACCCTGTGGAAAACATGCGCAACCCCGCAACGAATGAACACCTTGGAGGCTGTGGAAAACTTTGACACTTGCCACACGAAAGTTGCCCGAGCTGCCAAGGCCTGTGGAAAAGCCTGTGGAAAACGCAGCAAACCCGCATGTCAGCAATAACATGCGGGCTGTGGAAAACTCGATATGTAGGGTGCCCTGGGCTGCGTTGAATTAATTCAACGCAGCGCGCGCCAAGATTGAACGCGTCACGTGGTGACGTCTTCCCACGAGCCGCATGGCGCCATGGCGCCCGTGCTCGGGTCCTTGTAGGTCTGAGGCTGGACGAGCCACTCGGCGCCCTCACCGTCGATCTGGTAGCTCATGCCGCGCACGCACATGTATCCGGGCGAGCGGTGGTGCGTGGCCGGGAGCCCGTGCCCGCGCACCTCCTTGAAGAAGGCGAGCTGGCCACGCGTGGCCATGCGGGCGAGGTGGCGCTTGATGCTCGACATGCTCCCGATCACCTCGTGCCCGGCGTAGGTCTCGGCGAACGTCGAGGACTGATAGAGGTCGCCCGCCTCGGCGCCCTTGATCAGCAAGGCCGCGATCGCCGCGGCGATCGGATCCTCCTGGGCGAGATCCTCGGGCGTCGTGAGCATCGCGCGATCTGCGGCGCCCGTCGGCGAGAGGCTCCCGTCGAGGCTCGTGGGCGACTCGACTTCGTGGAAGCGCCCACGGTCGAAGCCCAGCACCTTGGGCGCGATGCCTGGGCCGTTGCGCAGCTCGAAGAAGGCTTCGATCAGGCCGCTCGTTTCGTCGAGCCTGTCGACGTACATGCCCGCATCGTAGGCGCCTCGAAGCGAGCTCGCCCCGCGAATGCTCCCGAAGGGGTCGCTTCGCCTGTCCTCGCGCTGTCGCTTGTTGGCGTGATGCACGAGCACGATCGCGACCTTCGGGTTGATGCGGTTGCGCAGGTACTTGATCTGACGCAAGAACTTCGCCATCTCGGTGTTGTCGTTCTCGCTCTCTCCCGAGAAGATGTTCGCCAGCGGGTCCAACACGAGCACGTCGAGCGTGTCGCCGAACTGCTCGAGCGCGCGCCCCGCGAAGTCGGCGACGAACTCCGCGTTCAGCACGGGCGTGAACCTGCCGGTCGTGATGAAGTTGCCGCGCATCCTGTCGATCTCGTCCTGCGTGAGATCGGCCAGATGCGCGCGGCGCCTCATGCCGTCGGCCTTGAGCTCGAACTGTGCGTACAACGTCTTGAGCGGGCGGGCGGGTTGCATGTCGAGCCACGCGTCGCCCATGGCGAACGCTCGAAACATGTCGAGGCAGATCATCGACTTCATGCTCTTCGGCGGGCCGAAGAGCAGCATCAAGTCACCCTCGCCCAGCACGCCTGGGTTGACGATGTGGGGCTCATACGGCGAGCGATCTTCGTAGAGATCGGCGAGGTCGTGCAACACGATCTCGAGCCCCTCGCTCACACCCTGCGGATCGCCGAGCGCGGTTTGATCTTGGATCCATTGCTCCCAACTGTGATCGATGCCAGCGGGGATCGTCGGGCCGGGCCTGGGCATCGTCCAGCCGTTGGCCTCGGCGAGCCACACGACGGTGCCGATCCCGACGCTCGAGTCGGCGGGGATGCCGCGCCACTTCCTTGCGGTCGGGCCTTCGCCCGCGTACTTCGAGCTGCTCGCGCTCCAGTCGTTCCAGTAGACCCAGCCCGCGTCGCCCAGCTCGCCCTTGATCGCGCAGCCCACGCGAAACCAGTCGTCATAGTCCTCGGCGGGAATGTGGGCGAGCGCGTCTTCGAGCCACGTCACGATGTCGACGGGCTCGAAGTCGCGAAGCTTCACGCTCCCGCCCGAGAGTTCGGGCGATGGCGCGCCTTCGGGCTCGCGATCGGGGAACGTGCGCGCGAACCAAGCCGCGAGCACGTCGGGCGAGATCTCGCGCATCTCGAGCGGGGAGCCCTCGAGCGGGCGCCCGGTCACGGTGAAGTAGCGCGCGCTCTGGTACGCCTCGATCTTGACCTCGTCGTCGTGTCGGCGCGCGCCCGACCTGGGCAGACTGCCCTTGATCCAGATGTGGAGGCCCGAGCCGCTGGGCGAGATCTCGGTGTAGCTGGCGAGCTCCTGAACGATGTCGTGCGCCCAGCCGTAGGGCGCGCCCGTGATCGGGTCGATGGCGTCGTCGAGGTCGACGCCCACGAACGGATCGTCGGGCGTGAAGACGAACCCCACGCCCGCGAGACCTTGCACCCCATGGATGAACTTGGCCTCGTCGAGCGAGCCCCACGAGCCGGGCTCGGTCGTGCTCGCCATGCCGCCCGTGTGCGGGTTGATCGGGATCTTGGCGTTGCTGTAGCCCACCCACTGCGCGCGCGTCTTGAGCTCTTCGAGTGCGGGGATCTTCATCGGTCGCCCTCCCCTTCGAGCTCGTCGAGCTGGCGGCGTCTCTCGCGCGTCGCGGGGTACATGTCGGGCCGAAGATCGTGGCGCGCGACGCCGCTGCACTCGCTCACGTCGAGCACGCGCGCGGGAGGGCACACGCTCCACTGACTCACGGCGCTCGTGCTGATCCCGAGGTATGCGGCGAGGACTGTCGGGCCGCCCGCCTTGCTCACGGCGAGCGCCAGCGCGCTCGCGGCCTGGGCCTTCTGTTCGTTGTTCATGCTGATCGTCTCCCGATCTTGGTGTTTTGTTTTTCCCCTTGACGGGGGCTTAAGGACTGCTTAACTTTGCTCTTGTCAACGGACGCAGTCAAGGGCCAATCAGCAAGGCGCACAGCGCCCCCGCTGGAATGTGGCAATCGAAACAATACCTTAACGCGGTGACTCCAAATGAAGATCGTGAAGACGAGTGAAGCGGGCCACGAGCACGGGCTCAAGATCCTCGTGCATGGGCCAGCGGGCTCGGGCAAGACGCGCCTCGCGGCGACGACCGGCGACCTCGAGAACACGCTGATCCTGAGCGCAGAGGCGGGCCTCCTGTCGCTGCGCGGCGAGGACATCGACGCGGTGAACGTCACGTCGATCGACTCGCTCCGAGAGGCGCTCGTCTACATCAAGCGCGGCCTGCGCGGCGAGAAGCTCGAGGACGGCTCGACGCCCAAGCGCTACCGTTGGGTGATGGTGGACAGCGTGAGCGAGATCGCCGAGACGCTGCTCGCCGAAGGGCTCAAGACCGCCGACGACCCGCGGCGCGCATACGGCGAGATGGCCGACTCGGTGTTCAAGGTCGTGCGCGCGCTGCGCGATCTGTCGGGCGTGAACGTCGTCATGACTGCCAAGCAAGCGCGCATCCAAGACGAGGGCCGCTTGATCTACGCGCCGATGTTTCCCGGCAAGCAGATCGAGGCGAACATCAGCTACCTGTTCGACGAGGTGTTCGCGATGCGCATGGCTCCCGGCAAGGACGGCGAGCCGGTCCGATACCTCCAGTGCGTGGGCGATGGCTACTATGAGGCCAAGGACCGTTCTGGCGCGCTGCGCGTCAACGAGCCCGCCGACCTGGCGCGCATCGCCGACAAGATCTTTGCTACGGGCGCCGTGTCGGCTCCCGCTGGCGACGAAGAGAGCTGACGCGGGCGGCGCGGGATGAACCCGCGCGCGTCGATCAGCACCTACAACACGCGCCTCCAACTGGCGCACAAGAGAGAGAGTGACATCATGAGCGATTTCGATTTCATGGGCGACGAGTTCAACCCCGCCGCCGCTGCCGCTGAGAACACCGGGGGTGACGACTTCGCCCCGCTCCCCAAGGGCACGTATCGCGTGCGCATCGTCGAGGCCGATATCGAGGACATGAAGAGGGGCGGTAAGCAGCTCAAGATGCGCATGGATGTCGAGGGGCCGACCCACGCGGGCCGCGTCGTCTTCGAGCGCATCGCGCTACTGAACCCGCGCAGCGAGCAGAACCAGCAGATCGGGCGCGCGCTGTTCGGCGAGTTGTGCCTCGCGTGCGGCCTCGACTCCAAGCCCAACAAGATGGGCGACCTCCTGGGCCACGTCGTCGACGCCAAGCTCAAGATCGAGAAGTCGAAGGATCCTCAGTACGACGACAAGAACCGCACGGTCGCCTTCGCCAAGGCGTCGGGCGCGATGGCTCCCGCCGCGGGCGGCGGCGGCTTCAACGACGACGACATCCCGTTCTGACCCGAGAGTGCGGCGGAAACTCTTGAAGGTTTCCGCCGCACTTCCCCCGCGCCTCCGACCTTGAGTTCGGATCGAAGCGCTTGGTGGGGTCACGAAAGGTGAGTTTCGCGTGGCGCCACCACGTCGGCGCCATGCGAACGGCCAGCACCTTTCGTGGTCCCTCCAAGCACTTCGCCCTGGCCAAAAGTCGAGGCGCCCGCGGGGTGCTCTACCGGGAGGGGCGTTGAAATTCTTGAGGTCTGCTGGTTTCAACTAAAGAAGACGCCCCAATTTTTCCCCCGGTAGAGCGCTCCGCGGGCGCCTGCTCGCGCCCCCACTCACCACACACCGCTACACAGGAGGGCTCACGCGATGCCCGAACCTATTACCCTCGCGCTCCAGACGCTGATCGACCGCGCGGTCGACGCCGAAGCCGTCGAGCTCGAAGCCGTCCACCCGCCGCGCGACTACCTCGGCGCCAGCATCATCGGCACCAAGTGCGAGCGCTCGCTCTGGTACGGGTTTCGATGGTGGGACATGCCCGACTTTCCCGCGCGCATTCGGCGTCGCTTCGAGACGGGGAACGCCTACGAAGAGCGCGCGATCAAGCGCCTGCGTCAAGCGGGCTTCGAGGTCCTGGCGCACAACCCGCGCGCCCGGAACGAAAAGAAGCAGTGGGCGGGCGAGCTCGGGAGCCTGGGCGGCCTCGTGCGTGGTCACATGGATGGATTCGCGCGGGCCTCGCGCGAGGTCTGGGCCGAGATGCTCGGCGAGGTCGGGAGCCAAGACGGCGCGCTCGACGAGCGCGAGCGCGTGCTCGAGGCGCTCGCGGATCGTTGGGTGCTCGTCGAGGTCAAGGCGCTGGCGAGCGCGAAATACCGCTACGCCAAGGACGACACCGACTATCTCGAGCCGCTCGGGCAGCGCACCAAAGGAGGGCGCACGGAAGGGCGCTGGTTCGAATGTAGGCGCAAGGGCGTGCTGAAGGCGCGGCCTATCCACTGGGCGCAAATGCAAGCGTACATGGGGTTCTCGTGGGAGCCCGACCGCAACGGCAAGATCCAGCACGAGCGCTGGGGCCTTGGTCACGGGCTCACGCACGCGCTCTACATCGGGATCAACGGCGACACCGATCAGTGGTTTGGCGAGCTCGTGCCGTTCGTGCCGCGCGCCTTCGACAAGATCAAGGCGCGGGCGAGCGCCATCGTTCGGGCGACCACGCCCCCGCCTCGGCGTTGGGAGAATCCCGTCCTGGGCGACTGCCGCTTCTGTGACTCGCGCGAGGCCTGCCACCGGTCCCGCCCGCCAACGCGCGTGAGCTGTCGCTCATGCGAGCACGCCGAGATCAAGATCCCTGGCGACCGCCGCTTCTTCGGCAAGCAATCGATATGGGTGTGCAAGCGCCACGGTGCGAACATCTCGCGCGAGGCCACGCCTTGCGACCACTACACGACGATTTCAGGAGGTGCCGACGATGTCGGATTCTAACCACACGATCGAGACCAAGGCCGCGACCGAGACTTTCGACGATGCGCGCCGCTGGCGCTACGGCGTCGACTCCGCCAAGGCCAGCGCGGCGGGCCTCGCCGCGCTGGCGTCCACGATCGACCTGCGCAAGCTCTACGATCCGAAGACGGGCCTCGCCAAGCCGATCGCGCTCGAGTCAGACGACCCGATCGCCGAGCTGCGCGGCGCGATACACTGCGGCGACGACACGATGCGATCGATGCAACTCATGCTCGTCGAGCTCGTGGGCCTCACCGACTCCGAGGAAGCACGCGCCCGAGAGTACCTGTTCGCCAGCCTCACCGATCACGAGCTCGCGCGCGCCGCGCTGTGGCGCCGCGACGAGGTCGTTCTTCCCGGCAACCCTCGCGCCAGCACGTCGATTCTGCGGGGTCGCGCGTCGCCCTTCGAGCGCCTGAGCGTGGGCGGCGTGACGTTGCTGTCGAGCGATCAGCACGAGCTCCCGGCGCGCCCGCCCGACTATGTCGCCGAGCCACCGTCACACCTGAGCCACGTGCTCGAGCGCACGCCGCTCGCGCTCGAGCGCCTGGCGTTCACCGTCGAGCTCGCGCTTCAACTCGGCACGGGGTACGCGGGGTCACTCAAAGCCCCAGGCGGGCCGGATCCTTTCTACAGCCCCGACGCGGTGAAAGACGAGATTCGTAATCTCGTCTGGTACGCTGATTGGATCTCGGGCCGCGCGCCGTTCCCCAGCATCGCTCACCGCTTCGCGGACTTTGAGCCGTTGTATGAGTTCAATGCGATTCGCGAGCTCGTCGATGTGCTCAAATCGTTTGTGGTCGATCGAGATCGACTCTCGCGCCCGTCGGAGATCATGCAGTTCGTCTTTGGCGTGGACGGCCTGTCGATGCGCAACGCCGTCGAGCTGGCGTTCACGGCGCGGATCATCGGCGCGATCAGGCGCGGGGAGGTCGCGCCGTGGGACATCGACACGAGCGACGCGCTAAAAGTTCTTGACACGATATGACTCGCCGCCCATTCTTGGGCCTCACCGGTCACGCCACGACCACACCACAACGCAAGGATCTCGACATGTTCAGCACCCACGCCGCCACACACTGCCCCGTCTCCGACCGCCACGACCTCACGAGCGCGGCGCTCGAGCTCGAGTCGCCCGGTTGCCTCGAGCTCGCGATCATCGCGTGCGACGCCGACACCGGCGCGCTCGCCTTCGCGGGGACGCTGGGCGACTACGTCGCGAGCGCGAACCCGTGGGATATCGACCTCGGCGAGCTGCTCGGCGACGGGTTCACCGTCATGGGCGGCGGCGCGTGGGACGCGGTGCGCGTCGAGCTGGCGGTCGCGCCGACGCGCGAGGCGCGCTCGAGCTTGCGCGGCTTCTGGTTCGCGGCGAGGATCGCGTGTGAGTCGGCGCTCGTGAGCGCGCGAGCCGACCTCGCCTTCGAGCTCGCCGACGGGCTCGGCGTCGAGGCTCACTGGGCGCGCCTTCGCGTCGACGAGCTCGCCCACCGCGCGCGCACCATCTCGCGGCGCCTGAGCGTCCTGAGCGCCTTCGCTCCCTCGACGTGACCACGTGGCCGCGTCGACACGCGAGGGCGCTCAGGCTCGAAGTCTGGGCGCCCTCGCTTCGTGTTCATCACCAGCACACACACACAGGAAGAGACACCATGGGAAGATCCAGCAAGCAGAAGGGCGCGGCGTACGAACTGCGCATCGTGCGGAATCACGAAGACGCGGGCATCGGCGCGCGCAAGGTGCCGCTCTCGGGAGCGCTCGCGGAGTATCCCGGCGACGTCGTGATCGCCGACCGATGGCTCGGCGAGGTCAAGGCGCGCAAGCTCGCCAACGGGTTCAAGAAAGTGCGCGAATGGCTTGGCACCAACGACTTCCTGTTCCTTCAGGAGATCGCGGCGGTCGGGCAAGGCATGAGCCCGAAGGCGATCGTGGCCATGAGCTGGCCTCGTTACCTCACGATGGTGCGCGCCGAGCTCGCGCTCGAGGCGCTCGAGGCCACGCTCGAGGACCCGCTCGCGACCCGCGGGCAGTTCTTGGAGATCATCGCGCGACACAAGGACATGGCGCGCGACGAGGAAGGTGAGCGATGATGGCGGGGAGCGGGCGACGCTTCCTGCGCATGTCGCGGGGAACGATCGTCAAGATCAAGAACAACGGCTCGCGCTCGACGCGCGGGCCTCACGCGGGAGCCGAGTGCATGAAGTGGTACAGATACAAGGGCGGGCGCGGGTGGCGCTTCGAGAACGCCGACGCGGGCGCGGGCCTGATCATCGTCGAAGCCGTCGAGTCGCGCTCACCGTTCGCCAGCTCGCGCCCTCCGGGCGGCGGGCCGGGCCACGTGCTGCGCACCAAGGGCGCGCCCTCGAGCGCGCACACTGCGCTTCAAGACTTCGGCGCGTCGATCTTCGCGGCGAGCGAGCGCTTCGACGTCGCGGTCCCGAGCATCTTCGGCATGCTCGCGATCGAGGCCACGCGCATCAAGGCCGACCGCTCCCACTTCAACCCGCGCTCGATCCGTGAAGAGCCGGGGTTCATCAGCGACGAGAAGACGCCGCATCGCGTGAGCCCAGGATTGATGCAGACGTTGATCAGCACGGCGCGCGAGGCCAACGTATGGGCGCGCCTGTATCGCGACGTCGACGGGAGCCTCGAGAAGCTCGGGCGCGAGGATCTGTTCATGCCCGAGCGGAGCATCATGCTGGGCACCGCGCACATGCGGCGCGAGATCGACAACGTCGAGCCCGACGAGAAGCGTGCGGGCTTCTTCGCGCACGACCCGATCGCGCTGTGCGCGGCCTACAACGCGGGGAGCGTGCGGGAGGGCGACGGCGCCTACCACCTGCGGACCTACGGCGGCGACGGGCGCATCGAAAAGTTCGTCGCCTACCACAACGACATGTGCGCCGTGCTCGAAGATCGCGCCAAGGCGTGAGTCCAGGCCGCGCGCCCAGGCCCGACCGCTCGCGGGAGCGGTCGGGCCTTTTCTCGTCCGTGTTGAGAAAAGATCTTGACGGCACGTGAGCGGGTGACTAGCTTGACACATGCCGCGGGGATGAACCCCACGGGCCGACAACCTCCGAACGAACGGACACACACCATGCGCAACGTCACCCACTTCCAGAACGCCATCATCAGCAACGCCAGCGCCTCCGAGCCCGTCGCCCGCGCCCTCGCCATTCTCTCGGGCCTCGTGCCCGCGAGCCACGTCGACACCGTCGCGCTGTGCGAGACGCTTGAGCGCGTCGCCGAGAACGTGCGCGTCGCCCACCCTGCCGCGTGGGACATCGTCGACGCGCCGAGCGTCGCGGGCGGCGACGACTTCTTCTTCAACGCGCCCCCCTCCGCCGTGCGCGCCCTCGCCGCTCACAACCTCACCCGCAAGCGCACCCTCTACGATTGGGTTTGCGACATCGAGTGCGCCCTCACGATGCTCACTCAGTTCGACGCCAAGACGCTCGAGGCCAACAAGCTCGCCGCGGCGGCCTGCCTCGTGATCGCGGAGTCGAGCAAGAGCAAGACCGTCACCGGCGACGAGTTCATCGAAGCCACGAGCGTCGCGATCTCGTGGGTGCACGTCGCCGCGCGTGAGCTGGGCGACGCCGACGCCGCCATCATGGTCGCCGCCATCGCCAAGCGAGCCGCCCGCACGGGCTCGACGACCGGGGACGCCGCCCGCGCGCTGCTCGCCCGATGCGAGGACGCGACGCGCCGCGCCGCGCTCACCGCCTTCGCCGCGAGCGTGGCGCTCGACGACGCGAGGGCGTGAGCCCGCGCCACCGGCGCGGGCCTGTTCGCCCTCCCGCAACCCTCTCCAACCCCAACCCCAGACACGAAAGATGAAACATGTGGACACATCATCAGCACCTCGCCCCCGTGAGCTCGCATTGTTCGCGGGCGCTGGCCTGGGCGCCTTCGGCTCCCGCCTGCTCGGGCACGAACTCGCCTGTGCAGTCGAATGGGAGCCCTACGCTGCCGACGTTCTCGCCGCTCGAATGCGCGACGGGCTGCTCGACACCGCCCCGATCTGGAGTGACGTGCGGACCTTCGACGGACACGCATGGCGCGGACGCGTCGACATCGTCAGCGCTGGCTTCCCGTGCCAGCCGTTCAGCCTCGCGGGCCGACAGGCCGCGGGCGAGGACTCGCGCAACGGGTGGCCGTCCACTGCCCGCATCATCGGCGAAGTGGTGCCCGACGTCGTGCTCTTGGAAAACGTCTCAGGCTTCGCTACTGGGCGGCATGGGTATGTCGCCCGAGTCCTCGGTGATATGGAGTCGCTGGGGTATGACTGTGTGTGGGCTGTACTTTCCGCTGCCCAGGCCGGTGCTCCCCACAAGCGCGACCGATGGTGGTGCCTTGGAATCCGTGCCGACGCCGACCGCGACCGACTCGAAGGGCTCGCGACGGGCGACCGCTCGCCGCGACGGTTGGAAGAGCAACTCGGGGACGACGCTCACGGATTTCGTGACGCTCTATCCCACGCCGACCGCGACAGACTACGGCTCGAACAAATCGCCATCGAAGGGCGCGGCGAGGCGCATGAGCCTGGGGACGATGGCGCGCAAGAACGAATGGCCAACGCCCAAGGCGAGCGACTGGAAACGGCAAGGCTCGCCCGCCGAGCTTCGCCGAAACTCGCCCGACCTTCCTGCCGTCGCTGGTGGGAAGCTGAACCCTCAGTGGGTCGAGTGGTTGATGGGGGTCCCGGTCGGGTGGACAGACTCAAGGCCCTTGGAAATGGGCAAGTGCCCGCACAACTCGTTTTGGCTTGGGATCATCTCTGGGCCGAAGCCCGAGCATGGGGGATCGTCCGATGAATGAGGGCGAGTCATTGTTCGAGGCGCTCGACGTCGAGCAGCTCGAGGCGCTCGAGGCGCTGCTCTTCGGGCTGCGCGTCGCGCTCCCGCTGAGCTGGGCGACGGGCGAGCCCGTGCTCGAGGACGAGCTCGAGGGCGCGCTCGAGGCGGCGCGCAGCGCGCTCCGTGCCATGAAGAAACGCGGCGTGTTTGGCGCCGCACACACGCAAGGTGAAGAAGAATGAGAGACAAGATCAGACCAAGCTCACGAGACTCGATTCAAGAGCGCATCAGCAAGATCGCCGCGGCGATTGCCGCCGAGCGCGAAGCCCAAGGGCTCACGCGCGCCGACGTCGCGCGCGCAGCGGGGACGACTCGCGAGAGTATGGGCAACGCCGAGCGCGGGCGAGCCGCCCCCTCGCTGCCGATGTTCCTGGCGATCTGTGATGGCCTGGGCATCGCGCCCGCCGAGCTGCTCGAGCTCGCGGGCGAGGGCGTCGGCGTGAGCCCGAGCGAGCAACTGGGCTGCCCCAAAGGAGGTGAGTGATGGGCAAGGTGATCAGATTGAGAAGCGGCGAGTCGGTCGCGCTCGAGGACATCGACGGGCGCGTCGTCGCGCGAATCACCGCGCGCGTGCGTGGCGGTGTCGAGATGCGGATCGATGCGCTGCGCGAGATCGGCATCGAACACGAGCACGAGCTCGACGTGCGCCCCGCGCTCGGCGAGGTCGCCCCGCGCGAAGAGCACTAGGGCTCACGAGAATCGCCACACACAAGCGCGCCCGCCGACTACGTGTCAGCGGGCGCGTTTCGTCTTGGAGGCGCTCACGCGGCGAATGCTGCGCTACTGCGCGGACACGAGGACGCCAGCAAGGGCTATAGTTGCGACCGCGAGCCCCGCGCCGAGCCACGTGGATACGGCGCGTTGCGTGTCGAGCCTCTCGGCGAGCTCGAGCGACCTGAGCTCTTCGGCCTCGAGCGCGAGGGCGAGGGCGTCGCGCTGCTCGCTCACCTCGAAGAGCCTGCCCGTCGCGATGGCTTCGTTGACGACCGCGGCGCGTTCCTTGGCGCGGTACTCGTCGCGCTGCGTGCGCAGCTCGCCCGCCTCGACCTTGCACGAGCTCGCGAGCGCGGCGGCGGCCTCAGCGTTCCCGATCGCCTGGCTCGCGATCTTCGCTTCTTCGGCGCAGTCGCTCGCGAAGGTCAGCGTTGGAGTCGACAAGATCAGCAAGGTCGCGATCGTCGCCGTGAGCGCGTGCGTCCGTGTCGTCGGCGTCGGTGTCTGTCGCATCGGTTCGTGTCCTCATGTCCTCGGCGAGCGCGTCGGCGTCGCTGGTGTTGGCGCTGGTGTCGTCGGGCCTGGGCTCGGGTCCGGGCTCTTCGCGGCGAGTGACGCGCCAGCCCACGAGCGCGCCCAGCGCCACGCCCGCCGCGGCGATGATGCCCGCGCGCCTGTCGAGCAGCGCGAGAATCACCACGAGCGCCAGCGCCAGCGCGATCCATGCCGCGTGCTCGAGCGTCATGGCGCGTCACTCACGATATCCGCGCTTGTCATGTTGTACAGCGTGCCGTCGCTCCCGCCCGAGTTGTCGGCCATCGTCGGGAACGTGTCGTCGTCTCCCATGCGGTGCCAGTGATCGGGCGCGGTGCCGAGTGCGTTCAGGTTGTGCGGAGCACCCCCGTTGTAAATCGCGCCCACGTTTGCCGACTGGTCACTGCCCCAAATCGCCACCTCGTTTATGAGGCTGCCCTTGTTGTACTGACCAGACGTTGTGCGACCAAGTCGGGAGTACAGGCTATTGACGTTGCCGCTATAGCCATAATTCGAGTTTGAGTTTGTGGTGGATACCGCCACGCCATCAATCAAGATCGTGAACCTGCTGTAATAGTCCGCAAGCGACCCGGAGCTTACCCCCGTCGTGCCCCCGTCGTATGTGATCATCACATGGTGCCACTGGTCGTATAGCACCGTGTTCGCGTCGGTCTGGAGTTGCAAGCGGTTGGTGTTCGACCCGTACCTAAAGACAACGTTGTTGTTGTTGCGACCTCCCCAATAAAGCCACGCGGTGCCCTGGGTGTTTAAGGGGGCGTTGCCAAAAGACCATATCGTCTGAGCCGTGTTTGTGTTCAGTGAGCCCTTGAACCAACACGCTATCGACCATGCGTCACCGGCGCCTGCGCCGTTGCCTGCCCGATCCGTTGCGGTGATCGGGGGGTCAAACTGCATGAAGTCGGCGTTGTTGAACCTCACCGATTTCGTGTCAGCGAACGTGGACACGACGACAAACGAGATCGTGGCTGTCGTGGTGCCGAACCCGTTCGTGACCGTCACGTCGACGGGATACGTGCCAGCGATGGTGATTTCACCGGTGAGCACGCGACGGTTTGCCAGACTCGGCGCAAGCCCGGCGGGGATCGATCCCCACTCGATGCCGACGATGTTTTCCCCGGTGACCGTGTAGTTAACCGGCGTGTTCGTTCCAACGCTCACAGTGGTGGCGCTCGTGACCGTGGGAACCGCAAGCGCGCTCTCGGTGAACAGTGCGTTTAGCGCGTTCACCGTCTCGGTCTCATCAGCTCCATACGCGACGCCGTCGGCGTCCACAAAGTCACCAAACGCGACGCCCGATATCTCAGCGAATTCGGTCCCGTCGGCGGATGTTCGGGATTTGTTTTCAACCGATACGGTGCCGTCACCTCCGCCGATTGCGTGAAGCGATCCGACAGGCCACGTGCCGATCGTGCCGTGGGCAACGTAAATGTATTCAGCCTCGCGAAACACGATAATCATAACGTCCGCCTTTTCAGTGTGATGTAAGAACCGTTATTAACCACGCTCGCCGCCTCAGAGCATCGAACCTGAACGACCCCCGGCGCGCCAAGCGTGTTGGCGTCACCCATGTACAGAGGCAGGTTTTGATTGAGCGGATACGCAACGGCGGCGCCTTGATTGAGCGTGCCCAGGCGATAGGTCAAATAATACTCACCTCCGCCAGAGCCGAGTTTGACGCGCATTTCCACCTGCGCGCCGTTGACAGCCGGTGTGATCGCGATGTCTTGGCGAACAAGAAGTTCATCGCCAAGCGCGAGATCGCTGAAATCAAGCGCTCCCGTGCTCGTGTCCACGAGACGGGCCACGCCTGGCGGCAGGTACGTCAGGTTGGTGTAGCCGCCCGCCCCGTCGTTGGTGAGCGTGACCCACGTGTCGGCGTCGAGCGCGAGCGCCCCTCCTGCGTTGTTGTAGTCTGCGAACCCGCCCGAGCTGTCGAGCGCGTTCACCGGCACGCCCGGATCTACGTCTGCGCCTCCGACCACGCGCACGAGATCGCCCGAGAGGATCAGCGCGGCGAGATCTGCCGACCCCTCGAGCTCGATCGCCGAGTTGTTGGCCGAAAGGTCTACCACCGACTCGGCGAGTAGAAGATAGTTCGTGTCCAGCGCTGGCGCTGCGCTCGTGTCCACGTATGGCCACGAGATGTCATCTGGGCGCGCGAGAGGCGCGCCCGTTGCGTTGCGTACAATCATGACGCCACTACCTCCATTGAGACGATGATATTGCTGGCTCCGGTTGCGGTCCCAGCGCTCGCGCTGGCGAGACTGACCGTGATCGAGTCGGCGGCCAAAACCGCAAGCGCTGCGGGCAACACGAACGACGTCGCCGAGAGTGCGGTCGTGCAATCCACAACCGTGGAGCTGACGGTCGACCCCGCGCGAATCACGGATATCTCGAGCCCGATCGGATCGCCCGGCGTACCTCCCGCGACAACGCCGACCCAGTATACGCTGGATATGGTCCCACTCGCAAAAACCGCAACGCCGCGATCGGCGGTCAAAGGTGCGTTCCCAGCCGCGCGTAGGTAGTCGCCGACGGTTCGGTTTCCGGGCCGCCCGGCTGAAATGATCTGACCCACGCCACCGCCGCCTCCGCCGCCTCCGCTTGACGGCCCGTCATAGTCAAAGCGTCTCATCAACTAACCTCCACAAGCGAAAAGGTGATATCGATGCCTGCGCCCTCGAGCCTGTATCCGCGAAGGATCGCGTAACTGTATGTGCCAGACTTTCGATCGGGGCCGCCCGGCGCCTTTGAGGCAAGGGTTATTTGGGCCTGCGTTACGCCACCGGCGAGAACGCCACCCGGGTTGATCAACCTCACGTCGGCGGCGCTCTCCAAGACCATGAGGGTAACGAAGTCGCCCCCGCTTCGACCGGGAACGTTGCGGTTCTTGCTCACGCTCGTCGGGTCGGGAAGGACGTCGACAAGGTCTGTGTCTGCTTGAACCCTAAAAGTGCCGATGATGTTTGACATGGTCTGGCCTCCTGTCGTGTGTCAGTGCTGGAATGCGTCGTAGATGATCTTCCCGAGCAGCGCGAAGATCATGCCGATCAGCGAGAACGTGCCCTTGCGCTCGAGATCCTTCACGCGCTCGAGGTCCACGCCGTCGACTGCCGCGGCTTTCTCCGCTTCGGCGATCCTCTTGTCGAGCGCTTCGAGTTTCTCGGTGGTCTCTTTTTTGAACGCCTCCTGTTTGGCGATCAGCTCTTTGAAGTCGGCGGTTTTGGCCACGCCCTTGAGTTGCGACTTGAGCTCGCCGATCACCTCGCGCTCGATCTTCTTGAGCTCCTTACTCGACTCGTCGCGCGTCTTCATCTCGACGAGAGATTGTTCGATGCTTCTGAGCCTCGACTCCACCTCGGCGTATGGAGCGAGCGCGTCGAGCTTTGCGGCGAGCCTCTCGCCTAGCGCGTCGCCCATTCTTCGTATGTCGTCCCTGTTGTCGTTCACTTCGGGTCCCCTGGTTCGATCGTTGGCCATCGCACGATGGCGTGCGACACCGTACCATTCGCCCGCTTGACGGGGTAGCTGGTGACGTCGAGCAGCGCGACCGGGCCTTCTGGCTCCCACTGCACCCACATCTTGCCTTCGGCGTACTCGCCAGTCTTGAGCGTGACGCTCGCGGGGAGGTCGTGGACTTCATAGGGGAGCGTGCGCGCCTCGTCCCGCCAGTAGAGCGGCTCCCACTCTGAGATCGTGTCGCCGAGCTCGAAGGACTTTGGAACCTCGCGCTTGCCCAGATCGTTCATCAGCACCTGTGCGCCCTTGGTGTCGAGCACGCTTACCGGCACGTCCATCGAATCCACGAGCGTGATCAGCACGTTGATCATGTCCCTGGCGATTTCGCCCGCGGTGATAAAGTCGTCGAAGCTGTCGACTTCCTTGTGCTTCTTTGAATCACCCATCGGCCCTCTTGCCTCCGATCTTGTCGAGCACGCGCTCAAGCGCCACGGGGTAGAGGATGTGCGCGACGCCCGACGTTCCCACGCCGAGCACCGCGCTCACGAACGGGGGCGGCGGCGTGGTGTCGGGCGAGATCAGCACCCACACCCAAGGCCACACTGCCGGGCCGGTGAGCGCGCCCAGCGCGGCGACCGTGAGCGCGATCTCGAACGGCGTGAGCTTGCGCCCGAGACGCCGCGCGAGCCCTCGCTTGATCGCCTCCATGAGCGCCACGATCGCGGCGGCGTAGAGCAGCCCGGCGAGCAGCGCGCCTGGGCCGAACGCGGTGAGTACGTCTCTCATCAGCCCGCCCCTTCGTCGCCGCACGGGCCGACCTGGGCGATCACGCGCGCGATGCCCGTGCCGCTCGGGCCGGTGACGGTGTGCGCCTCGAGGTAGATCGCGTCGAAGCCGCTCGAGTTGAAGCGCTCGGCGAAGCCACGGAAGTCGAAGGGGCCGAACGCGCCGTTGTTCGGGAGCACCCAGTTGACGCGCTCGGCGCCGCTCACGTTGTCCGTGCTGCCGAGATCCTGGGCGCGGTACTTCGGGCGAATCCACACGCGAAGGCTCGCGGCGGTCGCGTCCTCGTCGGCGACCACGACGCCCGAGCCACCCGACGCGCTCGCGGCGGTGGTGTGCGTGGTCTCGAGCGCGGCGTTGACGATCAGCACCGTATCGAAGACGCCGTCGTTGTTGGCGTCGACGGCGCTCGCGGTGACGAGCGGGCCGACGGTGGCGTCGTCGTTGAGCGCCTGGGCGATGCCGCTCACGAGTGCGGCGGCGTCGGCGGGAAGCTCGACGCTCGCATCGTAGTCGACCGCGGTGCCGTCGACGGTTACGGTGTACGTGGTGAGCGTGAGGTCGGCGGTGGTGATCTCGACGCGCGACGTGTGGACGCTCGGGTCGATGCGCAGCGCCATGAGCGCGGAGCTCACGATCGCCTCGCTCACGACCACGCCGTCGTTTGACTGCGCGGGCGTGCCGGTGTTGCTGGCTTGCTGAACCCATACGGGCTCGCGCCCCTGTGAACGGACGCCCAACTCTCTCGTGAGCGCGATGCCTGCGGACATGTGTAACCTCTGCGTGTGTGGTGTGTGCTCGTCGTCGGGCGGCGGGCGGCGCGCCCTCAGACGGGGTAGACCGCGCGCGCGTACGGGATGAATGTATCAGACTCGGCGGCGCGCCTGAACCTCCTGGGCCTGGCGCTGGGCATCGCGAGGATCGTGAGCACGTTGCCCGTGCCCGCGTCGTCGTGCCCAACCCACACGCGATCGCCCCAGCTCGCGATCACGCGAGCCGTTCCCCCGACGTCGATGGCGTTGGCGGCGGCGGCGTACTGGGCGCCGCGGCGCGTGAAGAGCGCCTCGTCGCCCCCGACGAAGAAGGCGAACTCGGGTCCGAGGCCGGTGCCCGTTGGCGTTCCCGCGCCCAGCGAGCCCGCGACACCGCCCGCGCCGAGCTCTATCACCTCGCCCCCGCTGAACAATTCGGTGCCGTCGGTGGTGAAGTGCGACGCGTTCGCGACGACTGCCGCGCTCGGGTTGCTCCAGACCGCCACGAGATCGCGCGTGAGCTTGCGCACGGTCGCGCTGCCGGTGCCCGCGTTGCCCCCGATGTAGACGCTCGAGCCGTCGACGGCGAGGCCGTTGACGGTCGCGCCGTGGTTGTAGCTCACGAGCGGCGTCGCCGTGCCGTCGAGTGAGAAGCTTCGCACGGTCGCGCTCCCGGTGCCGGACGCGCCTGCGATGTAGAGCCGATCCTGATCGATGGCGACCGCGGCGAGCGCGGCGCCGTGATCGTAGTCCATGACGCTCGAGGGCGAGCGCGGGTCGGCGCAGTCGAAGAGCTCGACGAAGTCGTCATGTACGACCGCGACGTACCTGCCGTTCGTGGCGACGTTGGTGATCGAGGTGACGGTGTTGCTGAACGTGAGCGTGGCGAGGATCGACCCCGCGAGATGCTCGAGGATCTCGACGGTGTCGGTCGTCGAGCGGTCGACGACCGCGGCGCCCCAAAGCACGCTGTCTGCGGAGTCGTCGCGCGTGGCGGCGGGGTCGACGTAGAGCCCCCCGATCGCCAGCGCGCGGATCGTCTGAGCGGTCGCCCCGAGACTCACCTCGTCGAGCGCGCTGAACGGCGGGCCGAACGTGGGCGCCACGCCGCTGTATGCGGGCATGAGCTCGCCGACCTCGCCCTCGCCCATGAAGCGGGCGAGCGCGAGCATGTCGATGTAGTGCGCGCCGTAGCTGGCGTGGTTGTTCGTCCACTCGCCCCACGCGTTGAACATCGCGTTGAACGTCTGGTGTGGCGGCTCGTCGAGTTGAAGCCAACCCTTCGCGCGCTTCTCGTCCGTGGGGCTCGTGAGGTCGCCAGCGGCGGCGGCGGTCGCCCATTCTGGATTTGGGTACAGATCTGACATCTTGGTGTGTCTCCGTGCGATTTAGCTAATGATCGATGAGAGCTTCCCGGCGTCGAAGCCGAGCGCTCGCGGGTTGCCCTGGAATCCAAAGAAGCCAGTGGGCGACTCGACGACCTCGAAGCCCACGCCCGCGGGCGTGAGCTCGACGACCTGGGCGACGATGCGCGCGCGGAGCGAAGTCGACAAGGGCGAGTCGACCACGTACGCCACGCTGAAGTTTGCGGGCGGCGTGGTCTGGTAGTGGACGACGTCGGCGCCCGTGATCGTCTTGAGCACGCTGATCAGGCGGGTGATCTCGCCCTCGCCTATGTTGGTCTCCACGCGGGCCTGAACGAATCGGCGGTAGTCGTCGTCGGCGAGCCCCGCGCGAGGCTCGCCCACGATCGCGCCGAGCTGGTCCAGCATGGCGCCCTGCGCGGTCTCGATGCGCCGTTGGATGGTGAGCTCATAGAGCGCGTCCTCGAGCGACTGAACCTCGCTCACGCTCGCCACGAGCACCGCGTCGACGTTGGGCTTGTCCGACAAGTCGTGCGTGAGGAGCTCGCGCGCGCGCTCGACGTGGTCGGTGATGTAGACGGGGTCGCTCATGAGTTCACCACTGTGCGGCTCGAGTCGAAGTCAGCGACCTCGAGGTTGCCCACGGGGAGGTTCGCCGTGCCCACGGGCGAGGGCGCCAGCCCGATCGCGATGTCGAGATCGACGATGCCGGGGATGTGGTCGCACGACGCGATCAGCTTCCACACCTTGACGTCGTCGCCCACGCTCAAGAGCGCGCCCTCGGCGAGCATCGCGGCCTGAACCTGGTCGTCGCCGTCGGCGGGGTACTCGGCGCCCGCCACGACTGTCGCGGTGATGTAGACCTCGAGCTCGGTGGCGAAGCTGAATCCGACCTCCTGGGCGAAGCCCTCGGCGTCGGTGACGCTGTAGACGAGGTCGCCGTGGGCTTTGATGCCCGCGGGTTGGAGCCGAAAGATCGTCTCGACGACCTCGGTGTTGAACGCCTCGTCGCTCGGGTCGGGGTACACGACCGACTCGAAGGCGTGCGCGGGGATGCCGTCGACGATGGCGTCGGTTCGGTTCGAGACCACGCGCGCCGCGGCGACGCCCGAGATCGCCGCGAGCGCGGCGCGGATCGCGATGTCGACGCCCGCGCCCGTGACCTGCAAACTCTCCTCACGCCTGCCCCTCAAGACAGCGTCGCTCTCGGCGAGCCTGCCGGGCGTGATGTCCTCGGCGTTGGTGAGGCTGTCGAGGCCGCTCACGGGCGTAACGATGTCGGTGAGCGTGCCCGCTGGCGCGCGAAGGTCGCCGAAGTCGACGCCCTCGACGGTCGCGTCGACGGTCCCGCCCGCGCCGAGCACGACGTCGGCGATGGTGCGGAACCTGTCGAGCGTCGAGCTCGACTCGAAGATCGTGCCCGCGGGGATGGTCGCGAGCGCGGTGCCGGTGAGCGTGACGACTCCAGACGAGCGCAGCTCGCCGAGCCTGCGGATCCCGACGAGCGAACAGATCGCGTCGAGCGCGGCGCCCTCGGCGGTGTCGGGGTCGACGCTGTCATAGAGTTGCTGGGCGAGCTCCCACACCTGCGAGAGTTGCTGTGCGAACACGCCGATCAGCACGCCTAGCACCGAGTCCGGGCCTGTCTGTACGTCCGGGCCGAATTCGGCCTCGAGCGCGGCGCGCATGTCGGCGGTGATGTCGGCGAGGCGCTTGATCTCGAGCCCCGCTGTGGTGAGTCCGGTCATGAAAGTATGCCTCCAATGGGTTGCAGCAAGAGCGCCAGCATGAGCGCGTCGAAGTCGGTGCCCTGCGCCGTTACGGCAATCTCACCATCGGGCGAGACGGCGACGAAGTCGAGGCGAAGCGCCCCGCTGGGCGCGGTGAACGCAAGCTCGAACGTCGCGAGCCCGGTGATGCCTGGACATGTGAGGATGCGCTCACGGAAGATCGCCGAGATCGCGCCGAGCCTGGGCGCCCTCACGTACACGAGCCCGAAGTAATCCACACCCTGTGACTCGTCGAGGAACCATTCGCCGAGCCGAAGCGAGAGGCGCAACGCGAGTTGCTGGCGCGCGGCCTCCCTCGCGCCGATCAGCACGGCTCGCCCTGTGGAAAGGTCGATGTCGCCCGTGAGGGCGTCGAGCTTGAGGTCTGTCATGGTCAAGGCCCCTTGATGGTGTCGAGCAGCGAGTTGATCCCGGTGAGTTGGGTGGCGAGCACGCTCGCCGCTGCGGCGGTCGGTGCCGGTAGCCCGGTGCCCGTGACGATGGCGGCGGCGAACGTGTTGAGCGCGGCGAGCGTGGCGCCGAAGAGCGCGAGCAGCTCGGCGGCGCTCGTGCCGATCGTGACCTTGCCGCTTGCGTAGATCGTGATCTTGGCGCCCAGCGCGCTCGTCTGGCCGATCACCATGTTGGAGCCGTCGACGGGCGTGGTGAGGCCGGGCGACTCGAGCAGCGCGACCGCGACGCCGTCACTCAGGCTGAACCGCCGAAGGTCCCTCGGCTCGATCTCGTCGCCACCCTGGGCAAGCCACTCGTCGATCGAACGCTCGGCGAAGCTCACGAACACGTGATCGCCCACGGCGATCGGGAACGTGATGGCGAAGCCCCCGCCCGACTGGTAGCCGATCGGGATGTTCGGGAGGATGCCGATCGGCGCCCGCGTGCCGTCGGTGTACCGCTGCTTGACGACCGGATCGACGTCGACGGTACGGCGCGCGGCGTCGAAGCCGACGACCTTGCACACCAGCCCCGTGTGCATCTTGCCGTTGGCGGCGACGCTGATCCGGTCGACGAGCTCACTGAGCTCGAGCTGGGGCTCGCTCTCCTGATCGATGAAAGGCTCGGCGCTCATGTGCGGATCTCCCTCGCCTCGAAGGCCGTGAAGTAAGGACCCTCGCGCGAGTCGATGTCGTCCTTGGTCTTGGTGACGAGGTAGAACCCGTCGACGCCCTGGGCGCCATCGCGAACCGAGACGATGCGCCTGGGCCGGATTCGGGGGCTCACGAGCGCGACCGCGTTGATCCCCTTGTCCGTGCGCTCCAGACTGATCAGGCCCGTCTCATACGTCAAGCGCGGCGCCTCCTGCCCGGTGTCGCCGCCGGGCGTCGTCGTGACGATCTTGCCGTCCTCGAAGCCCCACTCGAAGCCCATGCTACGGGCGAGCCTGTCGAGCGTCTCGCGGGCCGGGCCGTTGACGGTCAGACCTTGCGTCACGCTCACGTCAGCGACGCCAGCCGGGAGCGAGATCGGGACGCCGAACGCGCGCCCGACCTCGGCGACGACATCGCTCATGCGCACGCCGCGACCCCAGCTCTTCGTAAGGCGCGCGGAGCGGTAGGCCGTGCCCCCGTCCTTGGCTTCGATGCGCGTGATCATGTCGGTGCCCTGCGTCGTCGTGCGCGCGCGCCCCTTGCGGATCTCGCCCGCGAAGATGCGCGGCGCCGTGCCTGCGAACCCCGCGAAGAGCTGGATCACGTTGCGCGCGCTCGTGTCCTCGACGGCTCGAGCGAGCGCGTCGCCCAGGTTGTAGATCTCGATCTTGGCCTTGTCCGGCTTCGAGCCCTTGGTGCGGTCGACGCTGGCCTTGATCTTCAAGCCCTCGATCTCGACGCCCTGCCCTCCTGCCGGGCCGATCACGACGCGTACGGTCTTGGGGTAGAGCGCGCTCATGGGCTAACCCTTCGCACGATCAGCGCCTCATCTGGCGTCGGGGTCGGGATGTCGTCGCCCGTGATGCGAAGGAGGTTCACGCGGTCGGGGAAGTCGACGAGCCCGATCGGCGCGAGCCCCTCGCCCGCGTCGTCGACGCGGTTGAACAGGAAGAGCCCGTCGGGCATGAGCGGCGCGGGGTCGCCCGCGTTGAAGGGCCACGCGACCACACACCGCATTCCCACGCGCAAGCCCTCGCCCGCGGCGTTGTAGACGCTCACATACCACGCGTCATGACGCGGGCAGTAACGGAAGTCGAACCGGTAGCCCACGCCGTCGATCGTGATCCTGTAGCTGTATGAGCCCTCGTCGAAGAGCGGCAATTGTTCGATGGCCATGGCGTCATGTACCTCCAGAAACGTCGGGGACCTTGCCGACGTAGATATCGGCGGCGCCCTCGAGAAGTTGAAGCGCGACGGTTTTCTTGGGTCCCTTCTCGGGCGTGGTCTTCTTGGCCTGATCGCCCTTGTCGACCTTGGGCGGCGCGGTCTTTTTGACGAGCGCGCGGAGCACGTCGACGGGGACGTCGACGGCGGCGAGCGTGGCGAACTCGACGCGCTTGAACGTGAGCACGGGCCGAATGTCCTGGCGCGGTCCTGTGCGCCTCAGGCTGATCGAGTGAAGGATCATGTCGGTGTAGACGGTGAGCCCGGTCACGACCGTAAGGAGCTCGCGCGCCTCGCGTATCGCGACGAGGACCCCCCACGTCGACTGTACGCGCGTCTCGACGTCGCTGAACCCCTGCGCGTCGAGCGCGGCCTCGCCCTCGAGGAACTGCGGCGTCGTCGGCGTGTTGGTGATCACGCCCGTGAGTTGGAGCATGGGCGACTCGAGCACGACGTTACTCGTGATGTCTCGGCGCCCGCCGACCTTGTAGCTCGTGACGCTGCCGTCGAGCGTGTGCGCCTCGTCGAGCGTGGCGTCGAAGGTGAAGACGTTGAGCCCCTCGCCGTCGAGGATGCTCGAGCCCACGATCGCGATCGGTGATGTTCTGCGTGTGTTCATCAGTCGAGCCCTCCCTCGAGATCGCTGGCGGCGTCGCTCACGACCTTGTCAAACATCTTGCGCATTTGGGCCTCGATCTCGGTGGCGGCTTCGCCGATGGCGGCGCCTGTCTGCGTGACGGTGATCGGCGCGGTGATGCTGAACCTCGGTCCGCCCTGGGCGCCCTTGATCTGCGCCACGCGCCGTTGCGTGTCGAGCGTGGGCGAGCTGGCGCCCGTGCCGAACACCTTGGCGGTGATGTCTCCAACGCTAGACTCGCCCGAGAGGAGTTGTTCGCCCAGCTTGATCGGGTCGCTCAGGACGTCGGCGGCGCGCGTCGCGATCCCGATCAAGTCGCGGACCTTGGCGGTGATGTAGTCGACGACGCCATCCCACTTCGAGCGGAGCCACAGGATCGCGTTGTCGAAGCTGCTCATGATCGGCGTCCACAGGTAGGCCGCAGCCTCACCGATGGCGGTGCCGAGGCTCACTACCCAGCTCGCGATCTCGTTGTAGATCAGGATCGAGAGCTTCTTGAAGAAGCTCCAGATCTCGTTACCGGCGTTCTTGAACGCGGGGATGATGTTCTCGGCCTCGGTGTAGAGGACGACGACCGCGGCGGCGAGCGCGAGCAAGAGCGATAGCGGGAGGTTCAGCACCGCCAGCACGATCAGCAACACGCCCACGATCGCGAGCAGCCCATTCTTGAGCGCGTCGGTGGCCTCCTTACCCTTCAAGCCCATGTCCTCGAGCCAGATCCCGATCACGCTCTCGTCGCCGTTGAAGAATCCATAGATGTCCTCGAAGGCGAGCAGCATGAGCGCGAAGGCCGCGACCACAAGCAGCGCCTTGAGCCCGATGAGAGCTTGCGCGGCGGCGGCCTTGACCGACGCGACCTTGAGCGCGACCGTCGCGGTCGTGATGCCTCCGATCGCGATGGCGAATTTCCCCAGCGCCACGAGCATCGCGATCGCCACCATCGCGCCCAGCGCCTTGGTCACTGCCCCGATGTTCTCCTTTACGAACTTGAGCGCGCCGCGCGCGGTCTTGAGCGCGCCCGTGAGCAGCTTGCCGATGGTGTAGGCCGCGCTCTCGCCCTCGCCTACCATGCCCGTCATTTCGCGAATGAGGTCGGTAAGCGCCTGGTTGAATCCCGCCTTGCCTATCTCGTTGAAGAAGGCGGAAAGGTTGTCCTTGAGGTTGGAGAACGCGCCCCCGATCGTGTTCATCTGCCGGGACATGCCGCCCGCGAAGTTCTCTTTGCCCAGCGTGGACAGGAACCCCATGATGGCGCCCGCCTCTTTCTTGATCGTCGTCTTCTGTCCCTTGAACGTGAACGTGACCTTCTTGCCTTGCTGGCTCGCGACGATGCCGAACTTCTTGAGCTGCTCCATTTCGCCAGTGGTCGCCGCGACGACCGCCTCGCCGAACTCCTGAATGTCGCCACCCATGCCCGCGGCGATGTCGCCGAACGCGGTGAGGTCGTCCATCGTCGGCTTGAGCCCGACCGCTCGAAGGCGCGAGTACGCCGCGACCACGTTGCCGAGCTCGAAGGGCGTGTCGCGCGCGAATTTCTTGAGCATCACGAACGCGCGCTCGGCGACCGCCGCGCTGCCCTCGATCGTCTCGAGCTGGGCGGCGAGCTTCTGTGTGTTGGCGGTGACCTTGATCAGCTCGCGCCCGAAGAGCGCGAGACCTCCCGTGACCGCGGCGCCGAGCAGCGCGCCCTTGATCGACCTCCCGAGATCGTTGGCGCCCCGCTGGGCATCGCCCGCCGACCCCTTCACGTCCTTGAGCAGACGATCGACCTTGTCGAGTTTGTCGTCTTCGAGTTTGAACCCGAGCCGTATCAGGAGGTCGCGGACGATCATGGGAGCTACCTCTTGGAATTCAAGCGCGCCTGGCGCTCTGCAAAGATCTCGATATCGGCTTCAACGTCCAAAGCCTGGTGCGCCTCATATAGTTCGACGATCGACCACTCTCGCCGAACCTCTCGGGCGCTGCGCGCCAACCCATGCCGCACGGGCCTGTGGTAGATCCATGCGACATCCGTTTGGCTCATCAGTCTCTCAGCGTACTGAGCAACTGCGTCATTCGGGACATGAGCCCGTTGCCGGAATCGACGCGCGAAGAGGGGAGGAAGTTGACCTGAATCGCGAAGGCGATGGCCTGAATCAGCTCGCCGTAGTTGCCCTGATAGGCCGCGCTGAACCCGGCCTTGTCGCCGACCTTGAACACCCTGTTGGCCCCGTCGGCGCCTGGGCCGTCGCGGATCGTGTAGGCGAGCATCTTCTTACACAGCTTCGAGCCGCCCGCGCGGGCGAACTCGACGGCGAAGGCGCGCACGCCCTCGGCGATGGCGGCGCCGTCGAGCTCGGCGTCGAGCCCCTCGCCCCCGCCTGCCTCGAGCGCGTCGAGCATGGCGGCGGCGTCGCCCTTGGTCTTGGCCCCCGCCCCGCCCCCGACGATCGCGCCCAGCAAGGGCGCGCCGATGGTGAGCAGCACGGGGAGCAAGTCGACGCCTTCCTCGGCGGGGTGTGGCGTACACGTGTAGGTGTACTCGTTGCCGTTCGCGCCCGTGATGGTCTTTGTCTGCGGTGTCATGGCTTCAAACTCTCGTGTGTGGTTGGGGTTCGCGTGGAGCTCTCGGGCGCGTCAGAGCGCCCGTGAGCGTGTGTCAGTAGCGCGACTGGATCACGTTCGGGCTCATGAGCGCCCACTCGCGTTCAGCGGCGGCCTTGCCGAAGGCGAGATCGGGGGCGCGCTGGATCCATGTCTGCTGGGCGAGGACGGTCTCGCGCCCTTCGATGTCGTTGACGTAGATCGTGAAGATGTCGCCCGGCGCGCCGACCCTGATCAGCGCGAGCCGCGCCTCGAGCAGCGCGAGCGCTGGGCTCGTCTGCATCAGCACGAGCGCGATGTCCTGCGAGAGATCGTTACTCGCGCTCCTGGTGACCTCGCCGTCGGCGCCCGTGACGCTCTCGAAGAGATCGCTTCGCGGCGTGAACGTGATCGCGTCCGACTCGCCGAAGCCGCTGAGCGGCAGGCCGTCGATGCTGATCAGCACGTTCGCGAGCCTGTATGTTCTCGTGTCTCCCTGTGCCATTCTTGAGCCTCTCTATCTGGTGTGTTCGCTGGTGTCTGGTGTCGGTCATGGGCGGGAGGTCGCGCGCGCCCTCCCTCTCGAGTCACGCGCTCAGGCCCGCGAAGCTCGCGTTGATGATGCCGCGGATCACGAACTCTTTGACGCGCCCGCTGTACTGCCCGCCGAAGGCGAAGCGGTAGGTGCCGGTGGTGACGTCTGCGGCGGCGACGTTGGCGCGGTCGGTGCCCACGACCTCGGTGGTGCCGGGGTTGAAGTGGCCGATTCGCTCGCCTTGCTTGAGCACGCCGTCGGCCTCGCCGTCGATGCGCCTGAACCCGAGGTCGCCGAAGCGCACGCGGGAGCCCGCGCTCGCGCTGCGGATCATCAGGCTCGCGATCGCCTCGGTCATGCGCGCGTCAGTCCACGCGCCCGTGACCACGAGCTCGGTGTCGAAGCCCGCGCTGGTGAGCGTGTTACTCGTGCATGCGACGCCCTTGAACGGGATGTATCGCGCGACGCCCTTGGCGACGAGGTTCGCGAGCTGCGTGCTCGTGAGGCTCGGGTCGGCGGCGAGGCCCGCAAGAACGTTCTGGCTCGCGGTCGGCGCCTCGGTGTCGAAGTTGCTCGCGGCGAAGTAGGCCGCGGCGCGCGCATCGTAGTAGGCCGCGGCGTCGCTGTAGTAGAGCGGCGTAACCCAACGGTTCGCCTGGCTCTTGAGTACCGAGAACACGTCGGTCGTGACGCTCGTGACGATGTCGGCGTCTGCCGACTGAGCCCAGAACATGCGCTTGTTGGTGGTCGCGAAGCTCGCCGTGCGCGTGATGTCGAGCGCGACGCGCGTGTCGATCACGACGTGGAAGAAGTCGGAGTCGGCGGCGAGGATCGCGTCGAGCTCGCTGTCGACGCCCACGCTGGCCGTGGTCGCCACGCTCGTCATGGCGCTGCCGGTCGACGCCAGCGCCAGCGCGAAGGCCGTGCCCGCGACGTCGGCGGTGAGCGAGATCTGATCGGTGCTCACGGGCGCGGCGGTGACGGGCTCGCCTCCCGCGTTGATCAGCACGATCAGCGCGTCACGGATCGCGGTGACCGTCGAGCCCGACGCGGTGTGCGCGAAGTCGACGGCGTTGATCGAGATGGTGTAATCGCCGTCGGCGTCGCCCGTCACGGTGACGGTGTCGACCTGGGCGACGTCGGCCTCACGCCTGCCGACCTTGATCAGATTCGGCGCGCGGTCGACGCCGAACATGGCGTTCAGTCGCGCGGTCGTGAGCGCTCCGAGGTCGGCGTCGGCGGCGACGTCGGCGGCGGTGGCGTACGAACGCACGCGCTCGGTGAATCCCGCCTCGAGGTTCGCGACGCTCGCCACGAGCATCGGGACCCCGAACCCCTGGCGCGTGATCCCGGCGACGCCAAGGTCGATCTGGATGTCGAAGATCTGAGGATCCTGGCTTACTGTCATGGCTCTAGCTCCCGCATGGTGCGCGCCATCAAGGCGCGGTTACGTCAATGATTGGTTCAACACCGTCGCCCGGCGTCTCGGTGTACAGATCGCCCGTGCCGATCACGCGCTCGACGACCTCGACGCCCTCGGCGCTCTCGGTTACAGCACGGTACACGAAACCGAAGTCTTGTAACCACCGCTGCTCGGTGTGCGTGCTCATGACTTCGGGCGTGTTCTGTAGGTCGCTCACGGTCTCCTGAACGCTCAGGCCCGCGGCGTCGTTGAGCGCGCCCACGTCCGCGTTCCATATCGACTGCTCGACGAGGCGCCCGAGCGCGTGCGCCTCGTTGCCCCGGTAGCTGATCTGAACGGTGCCCTTGAGCGTCTCGCTCGTGCGCTCGACGTAGCCGCCCCCCGGCGCGGCGGTCGTCGTCACGCAGATCGATGGCGTCTGGGCGAGGCGCGTCGACACGAGCTCGACCTCGACGTATGGGAGCGCGGGCCGCATGTTGCCCTGGTTGGCGATCCGCACCTTGGGTGGTGTGGCGCCCAGCGCAGCCCGAACCCACGCGACGAGCGCAACCTCGAGCGCGCTCGGTGTGTACTCTCTCGATTCGGTCACGGCGTCGCCCCCCTGCCGATCTCGGTCTGAGGAGCGTACAAGAACCATTTCTTGTGCGCCCTGATCCCGTCGCTCCGGTCGGTGAGCCCATGCACATACAACACGGTCCCGTCACTCCTCACGAGCCTGTCCGGGCTGTAGAGCGTGGCGTCGCCCTGCCTCGTGCCGCCCGTCCTCATGTCGACGCCCGGCAAGGTGAAGAACGCGAACTTCGCGCCCGGCTTGTCTCGGAAGTCAGACGGCATGTTCTGCACCTCGGCGGGCCTCATTTGTTGGAGGTTCCCGCTCACGGTGAACGTCGCCGTCAACGTCTCGACGTCGACGCCCTGCGCGTTCGTGTCGAGCTCGAATCGCTCGACAGTGTATGTGCGAGGGTTGATCGGCATCAGCTCGCCTCGCCTCCCGCCCACGCCTTGAGCGCGTCGGCGCGCTCGGCGTTGTTCTTGAACTCTTCGGGCGTGAGCCCGAACAGCTCGAGCGCCTCGACGAGTGACGCCTTGCGCCCGTCCTCGAGCGCGGCCTGGGCGATCTCGGCGTAGCTGCGCGCGTCGCCCCCCTCTTCGCCCTCGGCGGGCTCCCACTCGTCGCCCGTGATGTCGGGCTCGGGCGAGAGTCGGCGGTCTCGCTGGTAGAACGACGCGAGGTCGACGCCGTAGGACCGCAACACGTGCGCGTCGGCGGGGTGCGCGGGCCTGAGGACCTTGTTGCGCGCCAGCGTGGCGGCGGCGGTGGCGGGGAAGTCGAAGGCGTAGGTTTCGGCGCGGCTCGGGTCGGCGTCGGCGGGCGGCGTCTTGAGCTCGTCGCCGATCATGAGCTCGCGCGTGGCGACCACCCTGATCTGTCTGTCTCTCTTGCGTTTCATAACTTGCCTATCTCGAAGTCGATCGACTGGCGAAGGCGCCCGGTGTCGATCAGTGGGTTGCTCGAGCCCTTCTCGGCGATGGTGCTCGGCGCGTTCGGCGGTGTCTTGAGCTCGACGATCTTTTGTTTGACGTCGCTCGTGATCTTGAATCCGAGGATCGTGAGAGCTCGCCGCGCGCTTAGCTGCTTGCCCACGCGCCTGGCGAGCCTCGTGAGGTCGTCCCGGTAGTAATCGGCGTCGTCGAATGTCGACCGCAGGAACGAACGCGCGGGCGCGGTCGACGTGCCGAACTCGTTGAAGCTGGCGACGTCCGCCATGTTGAGCCCGCTCGGGTGTGATCCCGCGTTGCCCTGAACGCCGATCGTGAGGCTCGAGCCGCCCAAGCTCTTGAGCTCGCGCACGATCGCCTTCCAGCCCTTGTCGGTGTCGGTGACGCTCATGTGTGCGGGCTCCAGTGGGCGAGGGTGTGCGGCTCAGATCACGACGAAGAAGGGCCTCGGCACCATGGCTTGAATCCGCAAGAACTCGAGCCCGTAGGGCGTCGTGCGCAAGCTGACCTCGTCGCCCTTGGCGGTCGCGGCGCCCACGGCGGCGAACGCGATCTGTTCGTCGCCCGTCTTGATCATCTGCACGCCCCCCTGCCCCGCGTTGCCCGCGCCCGCCGCGCTCGTCCTGGCTCCAAGCTCGAGCATGTGCGCGGCGAGCGCGATGGTTCCCGGGTCGAAGCGAAGGCACCAGACGTCTTCCTCGAGTTCGAGCGCGGCGTCGGTGAGCGCGAGCTGAACGACGACATCAGGCCACGCGCTCGCATCGGCGAACGCGGGCCATCGGTCTCGAAGATTCTGCGGTGTGACGCTCATCAGCCCATGATCTCGTGAAGGTCGCCGCGCTCGACGCGCCCGGCGATCGCGGGGTTGGCGGCCTTGGCGGCCTTCCACGCGCTCAGGCTCACGGTCGTGCGGCCTGCCTGGGCCTCGCCCTCGAGCTGAACGTCCTTGGGGACGATCATGAAGTCGCCCACGCGGGCGGCGCTGTTCTCGCTCGCGGGAACGACGTAGCTCGCCACGATCGGGTATCCGACCGTGCTGCGGATCGTGACCTTGCGGTCGGCGGCGGCGGCGGCCTCGACGGGCGTGCCCTCGTCGGGCGTCTTCGTGGCGGCGGCCTTGCGGTTGTTCTGTCGGCTCGTCATGTCTCGTGCTCCAGTGGTCGGGGTGTTCGTTGTGGTTGGGGTGCTCAGGCCGTCGAGATCGGCGCCTGAGCGGCTTGACGCCATGACGCGGGCGCTGCCCCCAACCACGAGAGCGCGGCGCGTCAGGCGGCGTCAAGCCGCGGCTTCATGCGTCAGGCTGGGCGAACCAGCTCGCCGACGCAGATGTGAAGAGGCTTTGGCGAGTAGAACCCGCCCGAGACGCCGATGCAGTTGGTGACGAACTCGAGGTTGCGACGCTCGACGGGGAGCTGTCGGAACACCGTAGGCGCGACGTACTTGGCGTTCGTCGGGCTCTTGCGGTACGCGATGGCCAGCGCGACGCCGTCGTTGAGGTCGGCGTCGAGCTCCCAGCACTTGTGCATCGTGAGGCCGGGGTGGGCCTTGTTGATGAACTCGGCGATCGTCCCCAGCGTGTCGGTGATGCGCGTCTGGTGGATGTAGTCGAACTCGGCGGGCGGGAGCGCGAGCTGATCGACGACCGCGACGGTCTTGGTGATGCGGTTGGGCGCGTTGATCATCGCGTTGATCTGGTCGATGATCGCGTCGACGTCGGTGGCGCCCGCTCCGATCTGCTCGCTGAACAGGTAGCGCGGGATGTAGGGGTGACGAAGCACGCCCCAGATCTTGTGCTCGGGCGAGCCGAAGAAGCACAAGTCGTTGTGCCCGCGCTCGATCGCCTCGCGCGCGGCCTCGCCGAGCGTCGCGTCGAGCGGGTCGCCCGCGAACTGAGCCGCCATGATGTCCTGGACGCTGTAGCCGTAGCTGTCGCCCATGTAGTGAATGTCGCGAGTCTCCTCGCGCTTCACGACGTTCACGCGCGGGAGGTCGTCCGCCATGTTGCTGATGATGTCGGCCTTACCGGTCGGCTCATACAGGCGCTGCGTGTAGGACTTCTGACCCTCGCGCGGGCTCGAGTCGATGTCGAACAGCTTCGAGAAGTTCGGCTCGGGGATGTCCGCCTTGAGCGTCTCGGCGTAGATGTACTCGAGCTCACGCGCGAAGAAGTATCCCGAGCCGGGCTCGAGCGCGTCGGCGCGCGCGCCGCGGCGCCCCTTGTTGGCGGCGAGATGGTTCTTGACGGTGGTGTCGACGAACTGAATGTCGTCGTCGTTGATGAGTTTGATCGCGTTGGCCATCGCCTAAGCTCCTTTAATCTTTGAAGATCTGTCGCGCACGATGGCGCTAGGGGTACGTGCCGGTGTGCGGGCGCCCGTGAAGGCGCCCGCGCGGTGAATCAGACGTTGACGTTGAGGACGGCGAGGCCGGTGCCCGCCGAGCGAACCCAGCGCGCGCCGCTCCACAGGACGAGGCCCGTGCCCGACGCGCCCGCGAACCCGCCGATCTTGTCGAGCGAGCCGTCGGCGGCGGTGCGGACGTAGACCGAGTTCAGGTTCGCGGGGACCGAGTCCTCGATCTCGACGAACATGCGCCCCTCGCCCACGACGCCCATGGCCTGCCCAGCGGCGTAGCTCGCGTCGCTCGAGTCGAGCCCGAGCTCCTGGAGCTTGTCGCGCCTGGTCACGCCCACGATCAGCGCGGTGGCGGCGGCGGCGTTGTTGATGTCGGTGCTGTTCAGCACCGCGGCGGCCTTGGGGTTGGAGACCGAAGAGCCGAAGACGGCGCGACCGAACGCGACCGGGCTCGCGTTCCCGTTGGCGGTCGTGTTCGCCAGCGTGAGGTTCACCTCGTTGGCGACGGTGAAGCCCTCGCCCCCGACGCGCGCCGTGATCACGATCGTGGTCGCGGTGGCGGTGGCGACGACCGTGCCGTTGAAGTTGGAGTCGGCGTTGATGGCGTCGCGCACGCCCTCGGCGACCTCGGCGCGCGTCGGCGTGCCGTCGTCGGTGAACGTGACGGGGAAGCCGTTGATCGTGAGGCTGTACGTGCTGTCAGCGCCCGGCGAGCTGGCGGGGTCGGCGGGAGTCGTGAGCGTGTCGACCTGGGCGACGCGCCCGTTGTCGTTGACGTAGCTCAGAATATCGTGATTGCCGTTGTCGGCGAGGTCTCCGGCGATGCCTTCGAGGCGCGACGTTCTGACCTGAGACTCGAGAGGGCTACCCATGATTGCTTACCTGTGTGCGTGGTGTGCGTGTGTGTGTCGTGTCCTGCCGTGCCTCGAGCTGGTGTCGCTCGAGGCTCGAGCGTTCAGCCCGAGATGCCGAACTTCTTGTCGTAGTCGGCCTGAGCCTTATCGAGCTCGCTGCCCCCGTCCTCGCGCTCGTCGGCCTCGTCAGCCTTGGTGGTCTTGCGACCCTTGAAGAGCATGTCGGTGAGCTTGCGCGTCGAGCTCGTGAGCCCGTCGTTCTTGGGCTCGACCTTGGCCTCGGCCTTGGCCTTGCCCTTGGCCTCGCCGTCCTTGCGGATCAGCGACACCGCGGCGTCGACGTGAGCCTCGGTCGGGAGGTCGTCGGCGTCGAAGCGCGTGAGCGCGACCTTGAGCTTGATGTCGGCGTCGGTGACGGTGACGTCGAGCATGTCCTCGGCGCCCTCGACGCCCAGCGTGTGCGCGAAGTCGACGAGCTCGAGGCGCGCGAATGCCCACGCCATCGCGTCGCCAACGCTCATCATCTCGCCCTCGCCCTCGCCGTCCTCGCCCTCGCCCTCGCCAGCCTCATAGCCCTCGAGCTTCTTGCCCATGTCGGCGTTCGCGACCTCGAGCGCGGCGAGCTTCACCTTGAGCTCTTCGAGCTCGAGCATGAGCTTGGCGGCCTTCTCGCCCGGCTCCATTTCGCTCATCTCGCCCTCCATGTCGGCGATCGCGCGCTGGATCGCGGGCTGCTCGCTGTCGAGGTTGTAGGCGCGGCCTCGGATCGTGATCGTCTTCATGTCTGTTTCCCTGTGCGTGGTGTCGGTGTAGGTCGCGGCCTCGCTGTCGGTGAGCGAGATCGCATCGTCGGCTCGAAGCCGGGCGAGCTTTCCAGCGCGCCCGCGGTCGACAAGCGCGAGGTGGTTGTATTCGATGTCGCGCTGAACGCTATCGTATTCGTGATCGACGCCAGCGGCGTCGGTCCAGACTCCGGGCGTGAAGTCGATGCGTGCGGTGTAGCCGCACGAGAGCTCGACGCGCCCCTCGTCGATGCTGTCGACCGCGCTCTTGCGCTGGATCGTGCCGCGCACCTTGACGTAACCGTCGGCGAAATCCGACTCCCACACGACGACCGGATCAACGATGCCGACCGCGAGCTCGTCGGCGTTCTCGGCGGTGACGAAGTCGTCGGGGTGTAGGTCGGTCACGGGCTTGCGGGCGAGCGTGCCCAGGCTGTCGGCGCGGCCTACCTCGTCGGGCGGCCTGAGCTCCCTGCGGATCGTGCCGTCGAGGTTGCGATACAGGAACACGCCCGCGCGGGTCGCGCGCCCCTCGAAGCACAAGTAGCCCTCGGGCGTCCTGTGCGCCTTGGCGATCGCTCCCCTGTCGTACCGTCGTGCTCTGTTCAAGCGTCGCCTCCAAGCCCGTATGCGGGCGCGTGAAGGGAATTCTGGCCAGCTATCGCGGCGCGAGTCAACGTCACGGCGAGAGACTGGACACCGTGACGCGGGCGGGCCGGGCCTTTACCTCGGGAGCCGAGCACGCGCTCGACGCGCCCTGGCGCCGTTCTTGGTGGGGTGTGAGAAAAACTCTTGACAGAACATGGGCGCGGGCTTAGGTTGTTCTTGTGGCGGGGAGGAACCCGCCCACTAACCCGAACGAACGGACACACGATGAACTTCATGACTGCGGCAAACGGCACCAGCTTCGACACCAACGGCATCATCGGCGAGGCGCGCAGCCTCGCCGCAAGCGTCCGCGCGGGCTCGCCCTTCGCCGTCATCGTCCGCCAGATCGGCGCGGACACCGTCGAGGCCGTCGAGGCATGGGCCAACGGCGCGGGCCTCACCGTCGAGCACATGCGCGGCTTGACGGCGTACTTCGACGAGGTCGAGTTCATGCCCAAGGACAGCGACGCGTGCAGCGTCTGGGCGCTCGTCTTCGAGCCCGCCGCGGCCTGAGCCCACGAGCCCCACACGAGAGAGGCCCGCGAGCATTGCTCGCGGGCCTCTTTGCGTTCTTGCGGCTCGCGTCAGTAGACGACGCTCGCGCTGTAGCGCTCGCTCTCCGGTACGGGCTCGGGCTCGGGCGTCGTGCGAAGCTCGAGCCCTTCCTCTTGAGCGAACTCGTCGAGCGCGGCGCGTACCCAATTCGGATCCGTGCTGTCGCGCGTGAGCCCTTCATAGCCCATGAACATGACGCCCTTCGCGAGCTCGAGCGCGATGCGCGCGAACTCGGTCGCCACGACCTCGCCGCCTTCGACGGTGGCGCTCCCTCGGCTCACGCCTTCGAGGCCCGTCGCGGGCGTGAAGAGCTCGAATTTGATGCGGTCCTGCGTCATGTCGTGGCCTCCTGTATGAGCGCGGCGCGCGCGCTCGGGTTCCTGGCGATCAGCACCATCAGCACCCTCGCCGTTCCTGTGCAGCGCGTGCCGCGCGTGAGCTCGGCGGGTTGCTCCCAACGATTCACCGTGCGTCGGCTCACGCCAACGGCGCGCGCGAAGTCGGCGATCTCGAGCCCGGTCGCCGCGCGTACCGCCTGAGCCGTGCGCCAGTCGAGCGGGTCGGCGTCGAGTCCCTGAATGTCGTCGTCGTTTGTCATGGTCAAGATGATGCCGCGCGGGCGACACCGTGACAAGCCCCACGTCGCGCACAAACGACGCGAGCCCCGCGCGCGACCCGATGGCCACGCGCGAGGCTCGCGCCCTCCTGAGCGCCCTTGGCGCCCGTTTTCTCAACGATAGCCAGCGGGAGCGGGAGCGCCTGCCCTATCGGAAGTCGCCGCGCGATACCGCGACCGCGAACCAGAAGCGATCGGGATCCTTCTCGAGCAGCGCCCTGGCGTCCTTGGCGTTGGTGAACTCCTGAACCGACATCGTGGTGTATTCGGTGGCGTAAAGGTCGCGCCAGTCGAAGTCGTCGGGCTTCTTGCCGATCTTCGCGATGCCTCTTTGATCCGCTACACCCCTGAATATCGCGTCGCGTTTGAGGTAGAGTTTGCCCACGTATTTGCTCGTGGGCGAGACGGTGCCGAACCCGCGCTCGTTGGCGTGCCTTGGCGAGCCCGGAAAGGTGTAAGCCACCTTGTCCGCCTTCTTCTTCGCGACGCCGAGCACGCTGCGGCCTGCGGCCTCCTTTAGCACCCTGTTCTGGGCTTCGTAGTGGTGCGCGAGCTCATGCACCATGGTCGCCTCAGACGTTGGATCGCTCGAGCCCGTGTTGATGAAGTTGCGAACGGAGTCGGCGTAAGCGCGATCGTCGGCGCGCCCGATCCCGATCTTGGGGATCCAGCCCTCCGCGTGCCTCTTGCCGCGCGAGTCGCCGAAGATCTTGGCGAAGGTGTCGAGGCCCTTGAGCGACCCTTTCGGGATCGTGTTTTTCTTCGCGTCTGGATCCCACGTCGCGTTCTGCGGGATCGTCTTGCCCTCCGGGATCAGCTTGCCCTTGGAGTCGCGCCAGCGCCCCGCGACGTAGTCGACGGGGGCGTTGTCCTGCGTCTCGTCGGCGAGGCTCTTGAACAGCGCGTCGACGTCGACGCCAAGATTGAGCTTGGCGGCCTTTCTCTTCGCCATCGCGAGCGTTCGCTTTGCCGCGAGCTTGGCGTAAAAATTACTCTGATCGGCCTCGGATATCTTTTCGTATTCCTTGCTCCTCAAGTCCATGCCCGACTTACGGGCTCTTTCCATCGCGCTCGCTGCCGCCTTGTGCTTCGCGTCTATCTCGGCGAACTTCTTCTCTTCGATGGCCAGCTCTTCCAAGATGGTTTTTTCCGCCTTGGTCTTTGGCTTCTTGGTGAAGCGCCTGAGCTCGTGGTCGCGCCTGGCGTTGCGCAGCGCCTCGACTTGATCGAAGTCGTCGAAGAAATCGTACTGCCGATTCTCCTGAATCTCGGCGCCGCGCACGCTCACGGGCTCGGCGTTGTTGAGCCTCTCGATCGCTTCCTTGGCGCTCATCTTGGGCGCGCCCGTCGCGCCCAGCTCATACTTTGGAGGCGGCGGCTTCGCGCTCGCGGCCTTGAGCGCCTCGGTGAGCGGGTCGGCCTTGGGCGCTTCGACGCCCTCGAGCGTGCCGAGCAGCGCGTCGAGCTCGGCCTCGTCGAGTCCCGAGCCCTTGAGCGCGAGCCGAAGCGCGCGCCTGTCGGCGTCGTCGAGTTCCTTGGCGCCGCGCTCGAGCGCGCTCACGTACGAACTCGAGCGCCCGAGCTTGGCGGCGAGGTCGCCTTGCTTCCATCCCATTTCCTTGCGCCAGCCCTTGAGCCGGGCCTCGGGCGGGAGGTCGGCGGGCTCGGGCTCGTCGCCCCCGATCTCTTCGAGCACGCCCGATAGGTCGGGCTCGGCGGTACACCTACAGTTGAAGTCGGCGCCTGGCGGGCCTGTGTCCGCTGGCGCGTCGTCCCACGCGAACCTCTTGCCCTCGTGCGCGGCGTGCGTCGCCCTCACGCGCTCGTCTTGAGACGTGCGCCAAACGTAGTGGGTGACGCCCAGATCGCGGTGTCGCGTCTCGGTGTGGGCGGCGTACAGGTTGCCCATCTCGTTGCGCGCCACGAACGCCGCGCGCCTCATGCCGATGCCTGCGGCTTCGTTGAGCCGACGCGCGATCACGTCCTGGGCGCTGCCCGCCCGGTAGCCCTCGAGCACGATGGCGCTCATGCGCTCGTGAGCCTTGGGCATGACGTCCTTCATGAGCCCCACGGTCTCGCGCGAGGCGGCCTCGAGCGCCTCGTCGGTGCCGGGGATGCCCGAGAGGTCGGGCCGCACGCCGACGACCCGCTCGACTTGTCCCTCGAGGTCGGCGTCGATCTCCTCGGTGAGCTGCTTGAGCTTGCCTTTCGTCACGCGCGCGATCGCCGTCGAGCTCCAACGCGCGGTGAGCCCGCTGCCGAGTCGCTCGAGCTCGGCGACGGGGTCGGCGTCGAGGCGCGCGCTCGAGTCGTCGCGCGCGCTCGTCGCGGCGTAGTGCTCGGCGTACGCCTTCGCGCTCGCCTCGAGCGGAGCGGCGAAGGTGCGCGCGGCCTCGCGGGCGAACTCGGCCTCGAGCGCGCTCGGGTCGCGCGGGAGCCTGGGCGAGACGTCGACGCGCACGCCACCCACGCGACGCGGCGCGAGCTCGGTGCTCATCGCCCAGCGCCCACGGGCTCGCCTCGGCGCGACGCCCACGATCTCGAGCGCCACGAGCGCGCGCGTCAGACGCGCGCCCTTGAGCGGTGTGCCGTCGGGAGCCTTCACGCGAGCGTGCCCCCGCCATCGTCCGGGCCGTCGCCCAGCGCGCCCGCGTCGAAGTCGCCCGCGGTGGCGTCGGCCTCGGCGTCGCCCGGCTCGTCGCTGGCGAGCTCGATCCCGCGCAGCGGTTGCGAGGCGCGCACCTCGGCGGCGGTGTAGACGCCACGATCGATCAGCAACGCCGCGGCCTCGGCCTTGGTCTTGTCGGTGTCGGCCTCTTCCTTCTCGGTGAGCTGGCGCAAGGGCTTGGCGACCACGCTCAGGCGCGCGCCTTCGGAGAGGTCCGGGCCTTGCGTGGTCGCGGCGAGCAAGCGGGCGAAGTAATTCAGCACCGGGATGTAACGATCCTCCTGGTACGCGCTGACCATGTCGTCGAGGTTTCGGGCGGTGCCCTCGTCGTTGTTGCCCATGCCGCCGGGGTTGATGCCCAGCGCCCTCGTCTTGCCCACGTCGAGGCCCGCGGCGTAGGACTGGCTCACGCGGTCGTGGATCCCCTCGAAGCCGCTCACGTTCGTGGCGCGCTTCTCATAGGTCTCGTCCGGGCCGATCACGATCATGGACAAGATCGACTGCGAGAGAGTCATGGCGAGGAAGCGATCCAGCAACGTCTTCTTGGCGTCCTTGCCGGTCAAGATCTTGTCGAGGTTCTTCATCTTGAACACGCTCTGAACGAACGTCTGTAGGATGTTCCCCGCGGCGCGGTCGGCGTTGGTGAGGTTGAAGACGCTCTCGAGCTTGCGCGAGAGGACGGGGTCGCCCCAGTAGTCTTGCTCGCTCGCCAAGCCGGGCGGGAGCTCGACGCCGTAGAACCTCAACATGCGCGAGCTATGGACGAGATCGCCCCACTGCGGAACCGCCGCGCCGCCTTTCTCCTGGGCGCCCGAGCCCGTCGTCGAGCGGTCGCGAAACTGGACCTGATACAAGCTCGGCTTGCCGAAGCCCGGCAAGCGCGGGTCGGTCTGGAATGAGTTGGTCATGGGTTGGAGGCTGTACCTGTCGAGCACGTACGCGAACGCGATCGACTCGCCGATGGTGCCGCCCGCCTCGAGCGCCTCGACGTCGATCGGCTCGCTCGGGTCCTTGCCGTCGTCGATGCCGAGGATCACGGCGCCGCCCCCGTACAGGCGCGACCACACGTCGGCCTGCCTACAGTGGCGCACGATCTCGAGCCGCGTGAACGCGTCGTCGAAGGCCGCGCCCACGTCGCCCCCCGCCTCGCCCCCGTTCACGCTGACCTCGAAGCCCTTGCGGGTCGCCTCGTGCGGCGGGAGGTCGACGACCTTGGCGGCATAGTCGTTGTCGCGGTAGAGGATCTCGAGGCGCGTGGCGTCGAGTTGGGGCTCGGGCGTGACGGCGTTGTTGCCTCGTGACGTCCGGTCGCGCTCGCCCCCCAGCTCGCTGAGCGTGTTGACGAACCCGTCGTTGCGCCCGAAGGCCGCGTCGAAGATGCCGCGCACGTCGCCCGCGCTGAACCCGACCTCGTCGCGCACGCCCCCGAACGCGGCGGCGAACGCGTCGGCGACGCTGGCGACCTTGCCCCCCTCGTCGCCCCCTGCCGCGCCCTCGCGCCCTCTACCCCAGCCCCAGCCGCTCTTGCTTGCCATACTCCAACCTCGTCGCGTGCGTGTGTGTGTGGGCGCTCATTGCCACCATGGCGACCACGTGCCGCGCCGCTTGTACTTTGCACGCGCCAGCGCGAGCGCGCAAACGGCGTCGTCGTGAAGGCCAGCGGGCGCGCCGTACGTCACGCCGCTGCGCGAGTGCTGATACTCGAACGCTTCGAGCTCTTCGTAGAGGACCCCGTCGGGGATGGTGAACGCGCTCGAGCTGACGTCGAGCGCGAGCGAGCTCATGATCTCTTTCTTGCTCGAGGGCGTGAACTTGAACGGCTCGAAGACGAAGTCGGCCTCGTCGTCGGGGTCGCCCTCGAGTTCGTTGAGCTCTTCGACGATCGGGCCGCCCAGGCCGGTCGCGTCGATCATCGCCAGCGCGCCCGCCTCGAGCAGCTCGCCCGGCGCGCACACCGCGCTCGCGCACATGACGTTGCGGATCCTGGTGATGCTGGCGCGCCAGCCGATCTTTTGCCAGCGCTCGAAGGCGCAGATCTGCCCGCCCTCGTCGAGCCCTACCATGACCGTCCAGTCGATCTTGTCGGCGAGGTCGATGCCCCACACCGCCACGTCTTGCGGCCTCGGCGTCCACTGTCCGGGCTCGAGCTTGAGCTCGCGCAGCCTCGAGATCCCGAACGGGTTCGCGCCGTCCTCGCTGGCCTTGGCTTCGTAGAGCTCGGCGAACTCGTCGGGCGGGAGGTCGCGTTGTGCCTGTAGGATCTCGTCGAGCTCGAGCACGCCCCCCTCGACCGCGTCCCACGCCGTGAGGCGATGGTGCGCGTAGCCGGGCGCGCCCGAGATCGCGAGCTTGGCGATGCGGTAGAACCAGTTGCCGCGCCCCTTCACGTTGCCGATGATGCGCATGTGACCGCGCGTGGCGGTGAGCGTCGAGCGCACGGCCTTGAACGTGCCCTCTTTGCAGCGTGACGCCTCGTCGATCACCGCGCTGCGCACGTCTTCGCCGAAAAGGCTGTCGGTCTTGTCCGCGCTCTTGAAGCTCCACACGCTCCCGTTCACAAACCGCATCTCGCGGTCCGTGAGGTTCACGGTGTAGAGCGCGCTCGGGATCATCTTCTGCGCGCGCTCGAACGCGATCTTGGACTGCGACCCCACGGGAGCAATCCACCAATGGTGCCCAGGCTCGGCGAAGACGCGCGCGATCTGCCAGACGATACACCCGAGCGTCTTGCCCGCCTTGGTGCTGGCCTCGATCACGGTGAACCGCGCGGGATCGAAGATCGCCCGGTGCTGCTTGGGGTAGAGCCGCGGCGCCCGCACGCGGATCGTGCGCGCCGCGACGCGACGCCCGCCCGCCTTGCGTGACTTCGCCAGCCGCTTCGCCCCCCTCTTGCCGATGTCGGCGGCCTCGCTCACGGCATGAACCTCACGAGCACGGGACCGCACGTTACCCACACGATGTACGCGAACACGAGCGCCCAGGCGCCCGCCGCAACGCGCGGCGTCCACTTCGACGCGAGCCACGCGGGGATGTCGTCAGAGGTGTTCACTCGCTCTCACCCTCGCGCTCTTCGGCGGCGGCCTTCCCAACGCCCACGCCCTCGAGGCGGGCGCGCACGGCGGCGTCCTTGCCCTCGAGCAGCTTGCGCAGCGCGGTCGACTGCTCGGCGCCCGGCGTGGTCGTCTCGACCACGAACTCGGCGAGCCCGCAAAACGGCTTGCTCGTCTTCTGCAGGAAGGGGGGAAGGTGAGTGTAGGTGACCCATCTCAGCATGGGGTGCTTGTGCGTCATGTCGTCGGGCCTCTCGGGTTGGGGTCGGCGCGCCCGACCTGGGCGCGCCACCCCATGATGCGTCACGGTGTCGGGAGGTTCAAGCCCGGCGCCCCGTCGATCTCGCTGGTGAGCCCGAGCTCGGCGAGCGCGTACGCGTTGAAGGCTCGAAGCCGCTGGCGCTCGTCGGCGCGCGAGCCCTCGCAACGATCGCCCCCGAAGTCGCGCAGCCTCACGACGCTCGCGGCGAATTCGCTCGAGGTGCTCATGTGCGGCGCGGGCGTCATGCGGAGCGCGGCGCGAATACAGTGCATGAAACGGGCCTGGAGTGACCACCGGCCGAAGCGCTCTTCGACGTCAGCCTCGATGCCATACACAAGGGTGTCCCACTGTGTAACGCTTCGTTGGTTCACAGTGCTCGGGTCGCGTGACCATGCGTCCTTTGCGTCGAGCGCGGCGCACGGGAACGTGATCGCCCACTCGTCCACGTCGCGCGAGGCGCGCGCCCATGCCTCCCACCATTCGAGCAGCTCGCGCGCGGGCGTCGTCGCCCACGTGACCTGAGCGCGCCCGAGATCGAAGGTGTAGCGGCTGGCGATCTCGACGGTGTGAATGGTCAAGCGCCAGTCGTGGCGCCCGTCGATGCGAAGCGGGTTCGTGTTCGTGCTCGCGGGAAACCTCACGCTCCAGCGCGCGTAAGGCGCGAGCCTGTCCGGGCTCAAGACCATCGGGTCGCGGTTGCGCGCGTACCTCACGAGGTCGCCCCACTGTTCCTCGCCGCGCGCGGCGAGCAAGAGCGCGTCGACTGCGAGCCCCGAGCCCAGCGCGAGGAAGCTGCGCAACTTCCCGATCCGATCCATGGCGTTGCTCATGATCCTGCCTCGCTGTCTCGCATGTGCCTCTTGACCGCTGCCCTCAGCACCGTGATCACATCAGCCGCGCGGATCCACGTGCTCGACATGTAGTCGAGGCTCCCGTCGACAGATTCAGCCCAACCCCACCAACCATCATTGCAGCGCGCAAGCCCCGCTTGCGCGTCGAGGGCGTCAATCCCCGGCACGTCATGCGGCGTCAAGAACACCGCCCCCGCCGCGGTGCCCGGTCCGGTCGCCTTCGCCCGGTTGCGCCACTGGATCTCTTCGTCGCGCGTCATGAGCCTGCCTCGTCGCCATCGAACTCGAGGGCGAGCGCGACCCCTTCGCCCTCGCCTTCGCCCTCGCCTTCGTCTCCGGGGTAGCGGGCGACGACTCGCGCGGGCGCGTCGTCGTCGTGGGTGAATTCGGCGTCGAGCGGGCGCTCGACGATCAGCTCGAGCTCGACGCCCCCGCTCACGTTCACGTCGACGGTCTGGCGCCCTCCCCAGACGTGGGGAAGCGAGCGCTCGAGAAACCAGATCGACGCCTTGACGTCGGCGCCCTCGGGCGCGCGACCCTGCGCCGAGCGCGTCACGCGCCGCATCGCCTTCATGTGAGCCGTCGCGCGCGCGCGCGCGCTTAGCTGAACCAGCACCACGTGCGGTATCCTGGCGGGGTCGACGACCGCGACCTCACCGAACTCGACGAGCTCGGCGAGCCGCTCCAGTTCAGCCCTCCCCTTGTCGAGCCAGTTGTAGTAACTGCGCTGGCTCACGCCTACGAAATCACACACCGTTTCGATGTAGTGGCCTTCCTCGAGCAGCTCGACGATCTCGCCCACGACCTCGCGCGTACACCTCGCGTGCGGCATCATCTCGGCGTGCGTGATCAGCTCGAGCATGTCGGCCTCGGCGCCCGACATCTGCCCGCGCTGCCCCCACGTCCAGTCGCCCCCGTCGTCGTCCTCGTCGTGGCGCCCGTCCTCGCCGTCTCCCGTGTCTCTTTCCATATCGCTCACCTGTGTGTGGTTGGGGTGCTCGAAGCGCACACGCTCAATCCTCGGGCGCGGGAACCATCGAATCGCCCACGACCCCGAACAACTCGAGCGCGAGCGCGGCCTCTCTCGCGTCGTCGGTCGTGCCCATGGCGATCTGGGCGAATCGCCCGTACGCGCTGATCGACGTCGAGAACAGGATCGAGAGCCAGCAATATTGGGTGACGCCGTTGGGCGCGCCGTCCTGAATCGTCGCGGTGTCGTCGCCGTTGTCGGTGCCGTTGAGCACGCTCGCGACCGCGCAGCGCGCGCCGTTGATCCAGCACGATACGGTTTGTGTGCCGTCGCCGTTGTCGACCTGAGCGATCGACGGCATGACGAGCGCGTCGTCGGCGAGCGCGAACGGCATCGTGAACACGACGTTCGTGTTCGTCTTCGAGCCGTACTGATGCGCGTAGACGATCTCGGTCGCGTTGTTGAAGTACACGATGCCGCTCGTGTTGACCGCGCCCCCGGACACTGAGTTGCCCATGAGCTGGCGAAAGCTCGCGATCGCGCCCTCGGTCCACATGAGCAGCGCGCGCGTGACGAAGTCCGCGCCGCCCGCGACCACGTCCGACGCGGTCGTCGCCGCGCGGTATCCGATGGTGTTGCCTGCCCCCTTCGCCCATGGAACGCCCGCGAGCCCCGATGTCACGAGCGCGGGAGCGCTCGCCCAGGTTCCCGCGAGAACGCCCTCGATACCCCCGATCTTGTCCGCCCCTCCCGTCTCGGGGAAGACGAAGAAGAGATCGTCGCCCTCGCTGAAGAGATCGATCAGGCTCTCTCTCGAGCGCGTCGACGCCTCGACGCGCTTGGAAAATGGAGCCACTTCGGCCGCTGGTGGGACGATCGGGCGGGTTCCTACGATGGACATTTTGGGCACCTCTCTCGTGTTCGTTTGTTCGACACGCTGGATCGTAGCCGCGCCACACTGCGCGAGCAAGGCCACGCATTCGGGCGCTCACGCGCCAATTTCGCGCGATTCAGCTCATGTCGATGATGTCGAGCGAGCGAATCGCCAGCGCGTTCGCGGAGTCGCCGATCGTAAGGTCGGCGTCGGTGCCGCCCGTCGGAGCGCTCGTCGCCACGAACGTATCACCCACGACCGAACCGCCCACCGGCGAGCTCACCGCCATCACGTCGCCGTTCCACGTCATGGCGACGGTGGTGCCCGAGCCCGTTCGATCGATCACGAGCTCGCCGAGCTCGCCCGCGTCGGGAGCGCTCGGGAACGTGAAGCGGGCCTCGTGGTTGGTGCCGCTGCCCGACTCGTGGAAGTACTCGATCTGAGTCGAGCCAAACAAGTTGACGATGTAGGCGAAGTTCGGCGGCTCGGTCTCGCCGCCGCCCCCGTGCCGCACGATGTTCTCGCCCGCCCCTCCAGAGCTTCGATACTCCAGGCGGATTATCATCCTCATGTCGCCGAGCAAGTTGAGCGCGGCGGGCGGCGTGAGCGCGACGCTCGCCTTGTCGAGCCCGAAGATCTCGCCGTAGAACGGGAGCGTCGCCCCGACCGTATCGAACGTGACCGCCTCGCCCTCGACGACCGGGCCGCTCGCGTCCGCGGTGAACAGGCACACGCTGCCCGCCGCTGGCGTCGGCGTCTCGGACAGGAGCGCGGGAGGTATCCACGGGATCAACCCGCTGAACTCGAGCGCGTCGGCGGGCGACATGTGCGCGTTCTCGACGTAGTTGACGAGCTGGGCGATCGACGTCTGGTTATCCTGAATCTCGAGGTCGCCCGCGCTCCCGTCGTTGGCCTCCATGTCGCTCACCTCGCCGAGCCCAGGCCCGAGCGTCGCCGCGCCGGTCCTGCTCGTGCGCGTGAGCTGGTGCCCGCCCAGGAAGCACGTCATGACGCCCCCGGCGGTGCGCGTGAAGATCGCGGCGTAGGACGTCGCCGCCTCGAGCCCGCCCGGTATGTCCCAAAACGCCTCACGATCGACACCCGCGCCCGCCTCACAGAACAGCTCGAGGCGCGTGTCGAGGTTGATGCGCGCGTTGTACGTGATGTTCGACGGCGCCGACTCGCCCGCGCCCGTGTGCGCGAACATCGCGATCTCGGCGCCGTCGAGCGTGTGCCGGTAGAACGCCACGAGCAGCGCCATCGCCAGCGGAGCGGCGAGCGCGGAGCTCGTGACACCGCCCTTGAACGTGCGCGTGCCGTCGGCGAACATCGCCGACGCGCGCGCGCTGTCTGGCATGGTGAGCGTGTCGACGAGATCGTCGTCGGTGAACTGCTCGGTCAAGTCCGTGATGCCCGGAAAGTCGGACGACTTCACGAGCAAGATCGCGGCGTTCGGTCGCTCGGCGAGCGCCCTGAAGTCGACCTCTGCGGCGAGCCCAGGCGGAACGAACACGCCCGGAACCTCGGCGGGAACCTCGCCCCCGCCCCCGCCTTCGTCTGGGGGAACGGGTGAAATCGAGCGCCCTCTGATGATGTTCATTCGCAAGCTCCTGTGTCGGTGTTCGCCCGGATCGTAGCCGCCACGCATCGCGCGAGCAAGGCCACGCATTCGGGCGTGCGCGGCGCCCACGCCCCCTACGCGACAAAGCGCCCGCGCGAAGTATCGCGCGGGCGCTCGTGGCGAATGCGGGCGACGGGGTTCAGGCGGCGACGACGACCACGAAACAACTCGTCGTGGCGTACTTGGCGTTTCGGGCTACGTGGTTGTGGTGTGACTCCTCGTCGACGACCTTGACCTCTCCGCGCTCGAGCAAGGCCGTGATGGCGTCCTTGCCCCTCTTGCCCTTCGTCTTCACGACCTCGCCCGTCTTGCCCCCTGCGAGCCTCGAATCCTCCCACTTCACGAACGCCTTGCCCTTCGCTGCGATGGTGCTCATGACGTTCGATTCGGCCTTGGTGTAGTTGCTCATGGTGTGGTCTCCGTTCGTTCGGTGTTGCGTGTAGGTCTCACCTCGAAAGCCTCGCCCCTTGTGAGGGCGAGGCGAGGCGAGGCGATGCGTTAAGACGCGCTCAGTAGACGCCCCAACCCCCGTGGAACATGCGCTCAGGCCAGCCGAAATTGTCCTCGTTGACGTTGCCGATGATCATCTTGCGGTTCGGCCCCTTCCACCCCTTTGCGCCGAGGATGTTACCGGTCGTGGTGTCGATGAAGTAGAAGACGCTACGTGAGCCCGTGCTTTTAGTTTCGAGAAAGAGGCGCACGTATTTGCGCCCGGTTTCGTGCCCTACGTGCTGATACGTTGCGACACCGGCGACGCGCTCGGTGATGGTTTCGATTGCTGCTGCGATGTTCTGTGCGGTGGTGTTCATGTCGGGCTCCCGTTCGTTCGGTGAGTGTGGTCGTCGGGTGCTCCGTGCCCCCGACAAGAACGACAATGCCCCACGGGGGCGGGGCTGTCAAGAACTTTTCTCACACCATTCGATTCAGCTAGTCGACGTGAGGCCAATCAGCACCCAGCTCGCCGAGATCGTAGGCGAAGCCCTTGCGCCTCCACTCGCGCAAGGGCGAGACGAGCGCGTCGAGCGCCCACGTGTGGGCCATGACGCCGCACGCGGGCGCGTCGTCGGCGAGCGGTCCGGGCGCTGGGCCTTCGAGGCAGAAGACGACGTCGGCGCCAGCTCGCCCAGGCTCACGCCTGGCGACCGCGTCGACGCGGGCCTCGAGCGCGCTGGCGAGGTCGCCCGCGTCGTTGATGCGGCGCGCGCTCCCGACCGCCCAGCCCCCCGCCTGTTCGTGCAAGCTCCAAGGCGCGACCCCGCGCTCGTGGCGCCGCGTGCCCCACCTCCCGCATGGGCTCTTCCAACCCGTCACGCACACGATCTCGCTGCTCGCGCCCACGCCCCCGTGCGCGCGCTGCCTCACGCGCACCTCGCCCGAGCGATACCAACCCTGACGCCCCGTGCTCTTTGCCTGTCCCTGTCCCATGTGCCGCCTCTCTTGCCCTTGAGTTCATCGCGCGAGCCCGCGCCCCATGCGCGGGCTCGCTCCGCTCAGATCGCCCGTACGGGCCTCGCTCTACTTGAGGAACCTCGCGACCGCTTCGAGCACCTCGCGCTCGAGCTGCTCGCCCGATTGGTGGAACCCTTCGACTCGCTCGTCGCGCTCGCCCGCGGGGTAGCGGTAGCGGCGCGGGTAGGTCGCGAAGAGCTCGACGCCCCCGGCGTCGCGCACCTTGAACACGATGCCCGTGACCTCGAGCGCGGGCGGGCTCAAGACCTCGCCCCCGACCTCGCCCCACTTGACGCTCATGGCGCCGACACACTGCCCGCCCCGCATCATGAGGTGTGTCCAGTCGCGTTCTCCGAGCCACGGTTTGAGCGCCTCGGCGCGCCCGCTCTTGCGCTCGGCGTCGGTGAGCGCGAGCAGCTCGAGCCCCTCCACATGCGTCGTGATCAACTCACCCATGGTCGGCCTCGTCGCGCTCGGGCGCGTCGCCGATGTGGAGCGAGACGAGCCCGAGCCGCCTCCAGATCGAGGCGGCCTCGAAGCTCTCGTCGGGGTCGCGCGTCGAGCGGATCTCGAGGTCGTCGCCGAGCCACGTGAGCGTGACCTCGTCGAGCGCCAGCGTCACGACGACCTCGCCCTCTCGCGTCATGTCGTCGGTGAGGATCGACACCGTCACGTCTTCGCGCCTGCCGAACTGGGCGCCCGCCCAGGCGACGACCACGTGACCGCACGCCCCCCGCGGGACGTCGACGAGAGGCGGGGACGTGTCGACGCGCGGCGCGAGCGTGGTGCTGAGCACGACGCGTGAGCAAGCGTATCCGTAGCCCCCGCCCTCAAGCGGCAAGAGCTCGCCAGACGCGACGCGATCGGCGATGTCGGCGCGGTGCTCGAGCGCGCGCACGCGCTTGTCGAGCGCGCCGATCTCGTCGTCGAATGCGCTCATGCCCGCGCGCACCTCCGACAAGTCTGCGGCGCTCACCGTCGACGCCTCGAGCCCCGCGTCGAGCGGGATGCCCGAGGCGCGCCGCGCGTACTCGACGATCCTCGCGCGCTTGGCGGCCTCGAGCTCGGCGAGTCGCATCTCTTCGGCGAGATGGGCCAAGACCAACTTCTCGCGCTCCGCTCGTGCGGCGACCTCGTCTCGCACGAGCGCGACGATCTCGCGCGTCATGGCCTTGCGCTCGGCGGCGTGTCCAGGGTTCAGATCCATGTGGTCTATGAGCATGTCGAGCCCGAGCATCACGAGCGCTCTCCCCTTGGAGGGCTTGACCTTGAGCATGTCGGGCGAACCCCAGATCGTCTCGAGCCTCGGCGCGTTCGTCGAGTACGCGCCCGCATACTTGAGGTCGGCGAGCGAGATGTAGATCTCGGAGTCCTCGACGTATCGAACGCGCTTCGAGCGCCAGAAGACGTGGGGGGTTTCGGCGGTGAGGGCGAGCGTTCGTGCGTTGGTGTTCATGGTGTTCCTTGCGTGTGTGGCGCGCGCGACATGCGCGCGCCGTTGGTGTGGCGTGGTGTGGTGTGGCGCTGGCCTCTACTGGGCCAGCGCCTCGGCGTACACTCGTCGGGCCTGCTCGCTTGCTTCCTTGGAGGTGGCGCCGCGCGGCGCGCACCACGACTCGCACATCAACGTGTGAGGGTCGTCTTCGCTCGCCCAGTACGCCACCCCGTTCCAGGCGCTGTACTCGCCCACGACCACGCTCAGGCGCCCGCGTGTGGGCTCGACTCCGCGCTTCACTCTGCTCGCCAGCGCGCGTATCGCCGCCGCGTTCTCGTCTCTCATGGCTCGACTCCTTTCGTCTCCAGAAACCAACCAGCGCCAAGGCCGCAACAACCTCGCTCCCGCCACACCCCTGTGGCTCGGGCGCTGGTAGATCGTTGCGCGCAGTTACCCCGCCCCGACGCGACCTCGCGGCCTAGCCTCTCGGAGCATTTGGTTGGCTCGCCCCACCCTATGTGGAGGTCGCCACGCAACGATCGAAACGTCGACAGGGTTTGAACCCGCGGGCGCGCGCCTTGGCATGGCGCGCCCCGTCGACGTGGGCTCGGGCCGGATCAGCCCGCGTAGGAAAGTGAGGGGATGAACTCGAAGC
>OJBS01000071.1_pt1 | contig 59239 bp, 57 predicted proteins | sample 1590941 | NCBI WGS metagenome assembly OJBS01 (sample SAMN05416785, study PRJEB24817) | seawater metagenome | isolation source: Sea water | place: Canada:Atlantic | collected 2013-11 | reverse complement strand
GCAGCGTCAGATGTGTATAAGAGACAGCTCATGTTGCCACTGGGGACTTTCGGGTTGACCGGGCTTGCGGGATCCAAACAGGGTGACGACCAGTTCGCTGTTGGCGTCGTAACCTTCCAGGGAAGTCACCGGGCCGTCGCTACTGGGCCGTTGGACTCGCCACCACTGTCGGATCGACGACACGTTGGCGTGTAGGTTGAATGACGGATCGAGGATGTTCAGCCAGGGGCCGGTGGGAAGCACACGTCCCACAGGGCCGGTGTGGATCTGGACAATGCCGGGGTTGCCCACAAAGACCATGATCGGGCACTGGCTTTCCCTAACCAGTGTCAGAAGCTGGCCCAGCGCGCTCTGTTCCGGGCTGGTTGCCTCGCCCTCGGCAGAGTCCAGGCGTCTTGCATAGGTGGGGCCCACCAGTTCCAGCGCCGTCAGCCGATCGACGGAATGTCGCTTGAGCATGGCGTTGAAGTGGTGAACATCTTTCAGGCTGGCCCAGTCCTGGCGCAGGGCTTCGGCGTCGATGCCTTGCCTGTCGGCACGTTTCAGGGGCGCGCGCGCCGGCTGGATATCAGGCGAGGCGCTGGCGTCTGCCAGGAATTGCCCCAGCAGTGCCTGCCAGCTTTCAGCGTCGGTATTGTCGGTGCGGTAGATTTTCTGAATGGCCTGGCCGTGGGCATCGAAGAACTGCAGGCTTTCCCGCAGCCCGGAACGGACCTGTTCCTGCACCTGGTAGCCAAAGTGCCATTGCCGGAAGAAGACGCGGACATCCATCTGACCGACCGCCAGCCCCATGGCTCCGGAGTTGGAGGTGTGGAAGCCCTTGAAGGTGCCGGTGACTTCATGCACCACGGATTCGTTGCGGGACAGAATCATCACCTCGCCTACGCTTTCCATCGCTTCCAGCAATGCGGGGAATTCGGGCTTCAGCGGCCGGACATCTTCCGGTTCACGGCACAGCAACAGTTCCAGTTCACTGACCTGTAGCTCGTTGGCGGCCTGGCGGATGCGCAGTTTCGGGTTGTCCTCTCGAAGGACCGCCCAGCGCTGCGCCAGTTGATCTCTTGGTGACATAACAGTGGAGTCGGTTGCCATGGGTCTGGTCTCTTCAGTTCGCTGTGGTCAGTTCGACGGGCATCCATCGAACGGCCGGGTGTCCGCTCTCGCCGCTGTCGTTGTAGTAACCGGTGACCTGCATCGCATAGATGGGTGAGGCGTCATCGGTGCTGTCGGTGTCAATCAGGTAGACGCGGTAGTTTGGCCATAGCTTGTGCGCCCCCTGGAGGTTGTAGGCGTACCAGGAAGAATCTGTGAAGATGCCACTGCTTGTATCCGCTTCGTAGTGATGGGTGATGCTTTCTCCGCCGGGGGATACGGTCGCACTGGTATAGACTTCGAGGTCGGTCCATTCGAAAGCGCCGAATGCACCTCCATCACCATCACCGGATGAGCCGCTGTTGGTGCGCAGGTATATGTCGCGGCCGCTGAAACCGAGGTTGATATCCCAGGTGTCAGTATCGCAGCCAACAGTAGCGTCGCTGTCGAAGTCGAAGCAGAGGTCGCCGCCGGTAGAGGGAATGCTACCGGTAAAGGTGGCTATGCCAGTGAAGGTTGACTGGGCTGATGGTTGCACATCAAAGTCGATCCGGAAACTCTTGATCCCTTCTCCAGTGCGGGTCGGGAAGTCAAATTCGTTGACCTGTAAACGGGCATAGCTATCACCTTCGGCAGAGCGTACTAGCCAGCCATTTTCGGGGTTGGCCGTCATGTTGCCGTTGCTGAAATTGTATATGTACCAGTCTTCGCCAAACTGGCTAACCAATGCGTCATCGGTCCAGGCTGATGGCTCGGACATTTCAGCAAGTAGATGCTCCAACTCGCTATCGGCTGTGGCATTAAGGAAAACGCTGCTGTTGGGTTCGCCGCTGTTCGTATAGAAATCCGCCTGATCGGCGGCGACCGCACCCGCGACCTGTCCGGGGCCGGAAGCACCGCTGTTGAGCTGGATATTGTTGCGCTTGAACGCCAGGTGCCAGTCGCTGGAGGCAGCAGCCTCTTCGTCGGTCATCGTCAGCACGTTGCCGGTGTCCAGATTCATATAGGCGGCGGTATCGCTGCTGCTGGCATCAATCTGCTGGGCGCTGACGTTATCGGGCAGCCCGTTGCCGCCGCCGTTGTCGTCGGAATCAACGATGTCGTTGCTGCTCCCGCCACCACAGGCGGACAGCAATACGCTGGCGACGGCTATTGGAAGAAGTGATGATGATCGGTTCATGGTGCGGGTCCTTGTGGATTGAGTGGTGCTAAAGTTTGTTGCCAAAGCCCCATGTCAGGCCGACGTAAATAAAGCGGCCGGACACGGGGCCAAAATCGGCGGCGTCGTTAAAATTGCGTTGGGCGTCAGTGACGTTGTTGATGCCGGTAAAGAGGCGCAGGTGTTGGCCAATGTCCTGGTTGAGTTTCAGGTCCAGGGTGGTGAAGGCAGGGGAGGTGGCGTCGGTCTCGGCATTCACGACTTCGTCGCTCTGACTGCGAATGCGGGCAAGCCAGCTCATACCAGGCAGAGGCATTGTGCCGTCAATAGACATTTGTCCCTGATGTCTGGGGCGTCGGGTCAGGCGCTCGTCGGTATCCAGATCTTTGGCGTCAAGGTAGGTGTAGCCCGCTGAAATCTTCCAGCCGGGCTGTATCTGCCAGCCTACCGTGAGTTCGGCACCTTGGGTTCGGGCACGTTCAACATTGGCGTAACGGAAAACCTGAATGCCATCGTTGCGACTCGCGGTGGCCTCCGTGTCCAGCTCAGTCTGGATCAAATGATCAACGTCGTTGTAGAAGCCGTTTACTTCCAGCCAGGCCCTGTTGGTGAAGGTAATTCCCAGCCCAAGCTGGTAGCTATCGGATTCTTCCGGTTCCAGTTCCGGGTTGCCGTTTACGATATAGCCAAGCTGACTGTGGTCGAATACATAGTGACGTTCTTTCAGGTTGGGCACCCGGTAGCCAATGCCCCAGCCACCACGGAGGTAGAGGTTGGTGGATTCGGTGTTGAACAGATCGTAGCGAGCATTGATTTTGGGCGCTGTGTGACTACCGAAATCGGAGTCATCCTGGTATCTCATGCCCACGACCCACTCCCAGTCATCTCCGGCAAACCAGGTGTTCTGGAACCAGAGCTCCTTGCCGTTTCGGGTGATATCGCCGTCCTCAGTCAGTTCTGTGGTCCCGTCCTTGTACTGTTCAAGGCTGTTGTGGTTGAGGTCGAGGCCCAGTTGTAGCTGGTTGGTGGCGAAGGGCTCGAACTGAGTCCAACCCGAGGCCCTGGAGACCGTATGAGTGGCGTCACGGAAGTCGAAGCGACTGTTGGCCGTATATTTGTCGGTGAGGTTTTCGAGATTTTCGTGCAGCAGACTCCAGTGCCACTCGGGGCCGCCGGCAGATGTGTGTTGTCCGATCACTGCGCCACGCAGGCGTTCGGCAATCTCGTTCTTGCCTGCATTGAGCGGGTTGCCGGGATTCGCTTCCACGTAATGTGACTCCGCATCCTCCCGGAAGTACCCCAACTGAGCGTATATCCGGTGACCATCAGCGGGCAGCCACTCCAGGCGGTTGGCGATATTGGTCCGCTCCACGGCATCGCCGGGGCGCGCCCAGGTCTCTGGCTCCGGATCAATCCCATCGGTTTCCCGCTGGCTCGCCGTCAGGCGCCAGCGCATTGTTTCGCCTCCCACTGAAAGGCTGGCCTGACCGTTTCGCCTCGAAAAGTCGAGGGATTCACCGCTGGGGTTCTGGTCACCGTAAGTGCCGCCATCTACAGTGAATTCACCGCTGGTACCTTCAGAAATAGGACGGGTAATGATATTAATCACTCCACCCATGGCGGAGCTGCCGTACTGGGCCGACACCGCCCCTTTCACTACCTCGATGCGTTCAATATCCAGCGTGTCGAGCTGGGTGACGTCCACGGAGGAGCCCGTGGTGGCTGTCTGCGGCAGGCCGTCGATCAGGACAAGAACCTGGTCGGCGTTGAGTCCCTGCATCCACACCTCGTAGCCAGCCTTACCATGGATCTGCCGAAGCAGCAGCCCGGGTACATTCTGCAGAGCGTCCTTAACGGTACGGGCATGGGTGTCGCGGATTTCTTCCCGCGAGACCACCTCGGTACGAACGGGTGTATCGCTAACCTTTCGCGGATTACGGGTGCCGGTCACAACGATTTCGTCGAGGTACAGTGTTTCCCCCGACGGTGTTGATGCCGGCTCCGTCGTGGCGGACACGACAGAGGGTGAGCACGCGAAGAGGGTGCAATAGACTGTGAGGAAACGAGGTAACCGGGCGACAGGTTGGATCATTGCATTCTCATATCAAATACGAATGAGAATGATTGTAATTTAAATTAATAATTAGTCAATAACATGAACACATCAAGGACGTATGTTGATGTGGGTGTGGTCCAATAAACCGGCTTGGCAGGTCCAGTGCGGTTTTATTCCATACGTTCTGCGCTATGCTACCGGCATTCCCCATCTGGCCAGAAGGACGATCATGATCCCCTTTCGTTTTGTTGACCGCGTGAAGTTCATTGTTGAGCGCCAACTCGTAAAAGGTGCGGGCTTTCAGTTGTTGGTGGTAGGTGTCTTTATCGGCATTATTTCGCTTGTCGGCGGCTTGCTGGTGATCCCGCTCGGAACGCCGTTTGAAGATGTCGGCGACGCCATCTGGTGGGCATTTCTTCGGCTGACGGACCCGGGCTATCTGGGGGACGATGTGGGTAACTGGCAGCGGTTTGTGTCCACCATTCTCACTGTCAGTGGTTATGTGGTTTTCATGGGCACGCTGGTGGCGATCCTGACGCGCTGGTTGATCGCCAAAATGACCGACCTGGAGCGGGGGCTAACCCCGGTTACGCTGAGAAATCACATCGTAGTTCTGGGCTGGACCAGCCAGACCTTACCGCTGCTGGGCGAGTTGCTGGGGTCATCAGGGCGCATGCGCCGTTTCCTGGAAAAACGTGAAACCAACCGCTTGCGTCTGGTGGTGCTTTCCGAGCATGCCTCGGCGGCCCAGGTGCATGAGTTACGTGACGAGCCCGGGATCGGGCGCAAGTCTCGTCAGATCATCCTGCGCGCCGGCGCTGCCATCCAGCCGGATGCCCTGCAGCGGGTTGCCTGCCTGGATGCTGCGGCAGTGATTGTGCCTAGCGCCTCCCATCAAGCAGGCAGCCTGGTGACATCGGACGTGGAGACGGTGAAGGCGCTGCTGTCCATTGCCGCCCAGGCACGGCATCTGGGGGCGTCGCTGCCCTTTGTCATTGCCGAGATACAGGATGTGCGCAAGCTCGCGGTGATCGAGCGCGCCTATCCCGGAGAGGTGGAAGTGGTGGCCGGCGACGCCACCATAAGCCGGCTGATGGTGCAGAACATCCTCCATCCGGGGTTGTCGGAAATTTACAACGAACTGCTGACCGCCGGTGAGGGTTGCGAAATCTACATCCGGGGTGGCGACGCCCTGGCGGGATTGTCCCTTGGCGAATTGGCTTCTCTGCGGCCCCAGGCAATTGTGCTGGGTATTCTGAAGCGCTCGGGCAAGGCTTGGATGGTGAGGATGCCGGCCTCGTCAGACACGGTGATTGAGGCTGGGGACCGCGTTGTCATGATGGCCAGGGACTACACCGAAACCGAGTCGGATTCGAAGGTGCCACCGCTGCCTGTTATCGCTCGAGGTGAACCCGCAAGCCGGGCCGTCTCGTTTTCAGGCGGGGTTCACAGGATTCTTGTGTTGGGGTGGAACCGCCGGGTGCCAAGCCTGATTGATGAGTTTTCCAGCTACAGCCAACGGCGGTTCGAGGTAGATCTCGTTTCAGTGGTGCCGGCCAAGGAGCGGGAACAGGAAATTGACCGCTACCTGGGGGAGCGGCGGGAGGTGAGCTGCCGCCACATCGAAGCGGATTACATGGTGGAAGGCGAGTTGAGGCGCGTTGGGCCGCTTAACTATGACTCCATCATGCTGTTGAGCAGTGATCGCCTGGCGTCCGGCGAGGAAGCCGACGCCCGTGCCATGGTGGGTTACCTGCAACTGGAAGACCTGTTGAGTGAAGGCGGTAAACGCCCGCAACTGATCATGGAACTGAGCGACCCGGACAATCGAAACCTGTTGATGGGCCACCAGAGCGAAATGCTGATCAGCCCGATGATCATCAGTCACGTGCTCGCCCAGGTCGCCCTGAGGCGGGAGCTGAGGGTGGTGCTGGATGAGCTGTTTACGGTGGGCGGTGCTGAGGTGCAGTTCCGGGATCCCCGGGACTATCCATTGCCTGCCAGCGCGGATTTTCAGGTACTGGAGAAAACGGTCGCTGCGGAGGGAGAAGTGGCGCTGGGCGTCTGGCGCGCACAGCCCGACGCGCTGGGGCGACATCTGGCTCTGAGCCCGCCACGGGACGAGTACCTTGACCTGAATAGCGCTGATCGGCTCGTTGTCCTTTGCAATGCCTGAGAGAGAGAGGCTTCTACATTCATGTAAAAAATGCTGAATATAGATAATATAAATTTCAATTATAAAATCAAAGCCACTAAAGTAATCGTCAATGTCAGCGGCCTGGTTATTTTTTGAACGGACGCTGGCTCGCTGAAGTCGCTTTTATGCTTCATAAAAGAGCACCTCAAACCTTAGAAGACAGGACTGAGACCATGCCATACGCAAAAGACGTTGACGCCATCGCTTCCCTGCTGAAGCAAAACCCGACCTGGAACGCCATCAAGCCCGAGCACGCGGCCCGCATGCGCGCCCAGAACAAATTCAAGACTGGTCTGGACATCGCCAAGTTCACCGCGAAAATCATGCGCGAAGACATGGCGAACTACGACAAGGACACGGCTCAGTACACCCAGTCCCTGGGTTGCTGGCATGGCTTCATCGGTCAGCAGAAGCTGCTGTCCATCAAGAAGCACTTCGGTACCACCAAGCGTCGTTACCTGTACCTGTCTGGCTGGATGGTTGCCGCCCTGCGCTCCGAGTTTGGCCCTCTGCCTGACCAGTCCATGCACGAGAAGACCGCTGTATCTGGTCTGATCGAAGAACTTTACACCTTCCTGCGTCAGGCGGATGCCTGGGAACTGAATCACCTGTTCCGCGCCCTGGAAGAAGCTCAGAACGCTGGCGACAACGCCAAGGCTGACGAGCTGATCAAGCAGATCGACAACCACGAAACTCACGTCGTGCCCATCATTGCCGACATCGACGCTGGTTTCGGTAACGCCGAAGCAACGTACCTGCTGGCCAAGCAGATGATCGAAGCAGGCGCTTGCTGTATCCAGATCGAGAACCAGGTATCCGACGAGAAGCAGTGTGGCCACCAGGACGGCAAAGTGACCGTTCCTCACGCCGACTTCCTGTCCAAGATCAACGCTGTACGTCTGGCTTTCCTTGAGCTGGGTGTGGACGATGGTGTGATCGTTGCCCGTACCGACTCCCTGGGCGCTGGCCTGACCCAGAAGATCGCTGTTACTGAAGAGCCGGGCGACCTGGGCGACCAGTACAACAGCTTCATCGACGGTGAAGTGATCGAGAAGGCTGAAGACATCAACAACGGCGACGTTGTAATCAAGCAGAAAGGCCAGCTGGTTCGTCCCAAGCGTCTGGCGTCTGGCCTGTTCCAGTTCAAGCCTGGCACTGGCGAAGACCGTGTGGTTCTGGACTGTATTACCAGCTTGCAGAACGGTGCTGATCTGCTGTGGATCGAAACCGAGAAGCCCCACGTTGGCCAGATCGCGGCCATGGTTAACCGCATCAAGGAAGTGGTTCCCGATGCCAAGCTGGTTTACAACAACAGCCCGTCCTTCAACTGGACCCTGAACTTCCGTCAGCAGGTATTCGATGCATGGAAGGAAGAAGGCAAGGACGTATCCGCCTACGAGCGCGCCGACCTGATGAATGCCAAGTACGACGAAACCGATCTTGGCAAGCTGGCCGATGAGTGGACTGCCAACTTCCAGCGTGACGGGTCACGTGAAGCCGGTATCTTCCACCATCTGATCACTCTGCCGACTTATCACACGGCTGCTCTGTCTACCGACAACCTGGCCAAGGGCTACTTCGGTGACGAAGGCATGCTGGCTTACGTTGCAGGCGTTCAGCGTAAGGAAATCCGTCAGGGTATCGCGACTGTAAGGCACCAGGACATGGCCGGTTCCAACATCGGCGATGATCACAAGGAGTTCTTCGCGGGCGACGCAGCCCTGAAGGCTGGTGGTAAAGACAACACTATGAACCAGTTCTAAACAACGGTTCGGTTGTCACTGAAGCGGGCTGAGATGCTCGTTTCAGACCACGAAACCCCGCCTTGCGCGGGGTTTTGTTTTTTTACAGTAACGTTTTCTTCTAGGCGTCTGAAATTAAAACATAAACTGTCTGTTTTATCTTTTTCCCCACCGACTCTGTTTCATTACTGGAACAGTTTATCTCGATCAGTCGTGTTGAGTGTTTGTTCCTTGTCGCATTAAAAATATTAAAAACAGTAAGTTGAAATTGTCTTTTGGATACTGGCACGGGAATCGCTGTGTTCGTCTGGCGGGGCCGAGCCTTGGCTTACCGAAGGCTAGCGGTTTGGGTCAGCCCCCTCTGAAAGCCAATAATCGAAAAGGAATTGACATCATGGATACCAAAAAAAGTTTGCTGGCAGCTGCCATCGCAATGAGTCTGGGTGTTTCCGGTTTCGCATACGCGGATTTGGGAGGAGACGGAGATCCGAATACCAATGCGGATGATACCTCCACGGCTAACAATGACCATTCCGGCAATACCGATTCCGGTAACGACAACTCCACCAATACCGACAATACGAACAATTCGGACAACTCGGACAACAGCACCGATGTGGCCGATTCGTTCAAAATTGCCGATAGTGGAAATGACAGTTCGGACAACTCGGACAACTCGGATAATTCCGATAGTTCTGACAACAGCACCGATGTCGCTGATTCGTTTAAAATTGCCGACAGCGGTAATGACAATTCCGACAATTCGGATAATTCAGACAACTCAGACAATTCAGACAACAGCACTGACGTTGCCGATTCGTTCAAAATTGCCGACAGCGGAAACGATATGTCGGACAACTCGGACAATTCCGACAACTCTGATAATTCGGACAACTCTGATAACTCGGACAACAGCACCAGTGTGAACGATTCCTTCAAAATCGCTGACAGTGGCAATGATATGTCCGACAACTCCGATAACTCCGATAACTCCGATAACTCCGATAATTCGGACAATTCGGACAACTCTGATAACTCGGATAACTCCACCAACATTGCGGACAGTGGAAACACCACCGTGTCTGACAGTGGCAATAACAGCTCCGATAATTCAGTGGCCCTTGATCTGGACGTGTTCCTCAACAACGCAGATCTGGACGGTAGTGTATCGGGCACAGCAACCACCTATGGTGATGCCAATGGCAGAGCCTCACACACCGAGGTTCACAACAGCAACGAAATCTCTGGTGGTTCAGCGAACTACACCGGTGTCGGCGCATTTGCCCAGAACGCAGGTAATGGCAGCGTTACACAGGCCAATGTCAGTGTAATGTCCAACCTGTCCACCGGCGGCGGTGGCGGTACCCAGTGAGGAATTCAGGCCGCATCTGTCGGTAGTCGATGCGGCTTGGTTATTCCGGGAGAAATGCCATGGGTCAAGTCATCAAATGGAAACTGAGGGCTGTCTTGCTGGCATTATTGATCGGCGCAACGGGATTTGTATCGGCTGAGGAGTGGATGGATGCCACACCATTGTCGGCGGATCAGCTGGCGGATTCGAGTGGTCGCCAGGGAATCCCGATGCAGTGGCAGATTAACGATAACCAGCAAAATGCGAATGTGTCCGATAACCTGCTGTCGGGTAACGTTGTTACAGGTGATAACAGTATTTCCGACAATGCGTTCGGCAACATGAGCGGGGTTGCCACGGTGATCCAGAATACCGGTAACCAGGTGGTCATTCAGGACAGTACCCAGATCAACATACTGATAAATCACTGACGGAGGTGGGCCATGGTCAGAAAGGTTCTTGTTGCGATCTGCACGAGTGCCGGGCTGCTATGGTCCACTGCCTTCGCCGGCTCGGTCATGGTGCCGGGTATAGGTGGTGATGTACGGGTAGAAATAAACAGTTATGAGAACAGGCGCTTCGATAGTGTCATGCGCCAGCAATACGATTTCAGTTGCGGCTCCGCAGCTGTTGCGTCGTTATTGGCGTTTCATTACCAAGATCAGGTAACAGAGCACGATGTATTCGTTGAAATGCTCGCGTTGGCCGATGAGGAAAAAGTACGTAAGCATGGGTTCTCCATGCTTGATATGAAGCACTATCTTGAGGCTCGAGGATACCGGGCCGATGGGTTTCGCATGGCGTTGAGCGGGCTCAGGGAGAAGGTGCGCTTGCCGATGATTGTGCTGCTGAACATCGAAGGTTTCCGGCATTTCGTCCTGATCAAGGGTATCAGCGAGGACGAGGTCCTGGTGGGGGACCCAGCGCGGGGGCTGAAGGTATACTCTTACGCACAGTTCAGCGATTACTGGAATGGCACCGCCTTTATTATCCGCAGCCATCTTGAGCAAGGCCGAGACGCTTTTCTTGGCGAGGGACATTGGCCTCAGGTGGCCAGGGCGCCAGTACAGAAAGGGCTGGGCGACCCTTCACTCGGGCATATACTGCCTTACTGGCCCTCTACAAGGGAATGGTGATGATCATGATAGTCCGGATCCCAGCTCTCGCATTGGCTCTTTCATTTGCAACCTTATCGCCGTCTGTCCAGGCAGAACTGACGCTCGGTGTTGAGCCACTGAGTGATCCGGAGCTGTCTGAGTATCGGGGTGGCTTCCTGATGGATAACTTGGAGATCAGTATTGGTCTGGAGCAGATTGTTGGTATTAACGGTGACACCCTGGTGGTTAACCGCTTGACCATTCCCAATCTCAACCAGACGGTCAACGGCGGTCTGGTGGACCATCAAATGGACACGGTACTCGAGGTTATCAGCGCGAACCGCAGTGGTGGCGCGCGGGTATCCAGTAATATGGCGGGGCCGGGTGGCTGGATGACCGTGATCCAGAACAACCTCGACAGCACGGTGATACAGAATATGCATCAACTGAATATTGAGCTGAACAATCTGGGTGCCGGAAATCAGTTCCCGGCACGGTTCAGTGATCAACTGGTTCAGTTACTTGGCCGCTGAGTTATCTGCACCTCCTCCCTAGAGACTGATCGGAAGCTTGAGCGTAATTTCACTGTTGGGCGCATTTTCCGTGACGCCTACGCTCACCGTCAGGCTCAGCGATGTGGACTGGCTCAGACGCTGGGACAAGCCGAACGACAATGATCCGATCTGAATTCGGTCAAAGTTGGAGGCGAACAGATCGTTATTCCTCTCGAACGTTGTTTTCCGGATGATCGAGTGATCATAGCCCAGACTAAAGGACGTTCGGTCATTAAAGGCGAATCCCATCCCGAAGCCGAAGCGCACTATGTCGCCCGGGTCGACCGTGCCGCCATTCTCGAAGCCTTGCTCCTCTTTAAGAGTCCAGACATAACTCAGGTTTCCGAAAAGCACGGCTGGGTCTGTTGGGTAAATGAATGAAAAGCCTGGTTCGAATGCCCAGAAACCAGAACCGGTCGGTCGATTCTCAAGTTCTATACCAATTGGGTTGCCCTGATTGTCTCGAATAATCCTTTGATCAACGTCGTAAGGACCTTCTCCCGTTGGTGCTTTCACCCGCATTGCGCCAATAACATAGGGCCAGCCACCCAGGCCATCAGTCAACTGGTAGCGAGCGGAGAGTTCAACATCACCGAGGCCCTCGCCAGACGACTCGCGAAGTGTATCCACCGGTGTGCCCTGGAAAACCTCGCGCTCCCGCAGGTCTTCATTGATGCTGAGATAGGGTACACGGATCGCTGCCTCAAGCTTGCTGGTAAAGCCGTACTTCAGCGACATCGCGCCGACGAAAATATCACGTTGGATTTCCGAAATGTTGATCAGCCCGATAAGCAGGGCCGGTATTACCGTATAACCTTCCACAGCGACGGCCGTTGAGTTGCTATGGGCATGAGAAAAAGACGGTTCAATGGTAAACCGTCCCGGCCGGGTCACAATGCCACGGTCTGAGGTAATGGAGGCAATATCGGTTGCTGGGTCGTGCTCCTGTTCAGGCGCCGTTACCGATGCGCTGCCATCCGTTGAGGCTGTGTCTCTATCCGATGGTGCAGCCTCTGCAATTAGTGGCGTCGCTGCGAATACCACAGGGACCAGCCAGGGCAATTTTGTAGTCATTGGACATCTCCTTCCGTCCCCTTCGATGGCGAAGTGGATGGTCTGTGTATAACATGATGTTTGTCCATCAGCCGGTAAAACGAAACTCTTGAGATGTTAAGCAGTCGCGCAGCGGCGGAAATGTTGTTTTGAGCCAGCGCCAGGCTTACCGCAATTGCCCGCCGATCTGCCTGAGAGCGGAAACTGTCCAGAGATAGTTTCTCGCTCTGGCCATTAAGGTCGGCAGATGACTGATCAAAGCCCATATCGCCTGGTTCAATGAACGCAGCTTGCCCGAGTAGCAGAGCCTGACGCAGCCGGTTCTGAAGCTCCCGAAGGTTGCCGGGCCAGGGGTGCTCTGCAAGGCAGATGGTGGTTATTTCATCAAGCCGTTTTGGCTCCAGGGAAGACGGGGCTGCGGCCAGTATGCGATTTGCCAACTCAGGAATGTCTTCCTTGCGTGCCCTTAGAGGCGGCAGAAGAACATTCAAACTGCCGAGTCGGTAAAAAACATCACTGCGAAAATGTCCCTGGGCGACTAGTTGATCAAGCGGGGTTGTGCTGGTCGCGATGATCCGGACATCCACTTTTATCGGATGGCAACCCCCAATACGTTCGATCTGGCCTTCCTGCAGGAAACGCAAAATGGCCGATTGTTGTTCCAGTTTCAGTTCATCGATGCCGACAAGCAACAGAGTGCCACCGTCGGCGGTTTCAATTCTGCCCTTGCGAGAACTCATGGCGTGAGTGAACGCGCCCTTCTCATGTCCGAACAGTTCATTTTGAGTCAGTGAAATGGGCAAAGCGGCACAGTTGACAACAACTAAGGGTTTGAGTTTGCGGGAGGAGTGGTTGTGAATGAACGATGCGGCCGCTTCCTTTCCGGTGCCATTTTCACCGTAGATCAGTACGGGTTCCTCAGTGTGCGCGAACCTGCCAAGTAGCTCCCTCGTCTGCGTGATCGCAGGGGATTTACCCTCCAGGGCAAACTCGTGGTAGCTCACAGGCTTGTCGTGGAAAGCCCGCGACTGGAGCTCCGACATGCCCCATAGGTGGCCAAGTGCTGCATGGAGCCGTTCAGGCTGAAGCGGTAATGTGTGGTAATCCCCACAGTGGTGGTTGATAAGTCTGCAAACCTCGGGATTATAAACCTGGCCAGGCTCAAGAATGGCTACCCAGTGTTCGATCTGCAATGCTTCCAGCCAGTTGTTTACACGCCCAAATTGGTCGTTGGAAACATCGCTGAGATCGAGCACGCCAACCCGAGCACTGACGCTGGAAAGGTTGCCGTGGTGCAGTTGGGACGAGACAGCGATAGGAATCAGCTGCCATTCTGGCAGTTGATTATTGCGTGCTTCTGAACCGGTGTGTTCCGCCGACAACCAAACGAGCGGTCGTTTTTCCTTCATGGCGAATCTCCATATGAGCTCGTTTTAGGAAAACGGACTGTGATACGTTCAGTAAATGTTGATAGCGCCGGCACGGCTCTCTCCAGTCACTACCCTGTGATCGTTAATGGCTTCGTACTACAAGGGAAACCTCTCGGAACACTTATTCAGATTGCATGCCAGTTTTGAGACTTGTGGTGGTTTCAGAAGGTTAGGATGCCGACGCTATGCCAGAGATTAATCTCTGTAAAATTTGCCGACACAATTTAGCGTTCGCTCAGCTTTTTGCGGGTTTCGAGGCGACCTTCCCGACGGATTTCGGCGTTGTTGAAGCGACGTTTCTCGTCGTCGGTTTCTGGCTCTACCGCGGGCACATCCACGGGCTTGTCGTTCTCATCCAGCGCCACGAAGGTGAAAAATGCGGAAAGGATGTGTCGGGATTCTCCGGTGTAGCTGTTTTCCGCTTCCACCCGAGCTCCGATTTCCATGGATGACCCCCAACTTCGGTTCAGGGCAAGACTGAACAACAGCGTATCGTTGCCCTTAGCGGGCGCGCGGAAGTGAATGGAGTCCACCGCTGCCGTCACGCAGACATGGCCGGAGTGCCGTTCGGCCACCACCAGGGCCAGACGGTCGCACTTGGCCATGATCATGCCCCCAAACACCGTCTGGTGTGCGTTCATGTCATTTGGAAAAACCTTGTAGACATGTTTGTCGATGGCAGAGGCCGAAACTGGCCTGGGGGGTCTGGAGGGCATAGCGTGTGCTCCCGGTGGTGGACGTATCGCTACTATACCGATCAGGGCGTCTGTTTAAAGCGCTCGATGCGCTCCCCGGTTTCCGGATGACTCGACAGCATGTCGCGAAGGCTGTCCCACCGGCTATTGTCTTCCTCTATCTCTGGGCCCCGATCCTCGCCATGAGCGGCCATCAGGCGCTCCATGATGGTGACGAAGTGGGCCGGGTCCAGGTCGTGGTCCGTCATTGCTTTCAGGGCATAGGCGTCGGCCTCCCGTTCCATGTCACGGGAGTAGGACAGGCTCATCATGACCGCCGGAACCACTACGGTTGCGTCGGAAAACGCAGACAGGTCGCCGGTCATCATCACGATCAGCCAGAACGTCAGTGACGATTGCACCATGCCTTTCATGCCATGGTTATGGGCGACATGGCCGATTTCATGGGCGAGGATGGCGGTCAGTTCGTTATCATCTTCGGCGAGGTTCACCAGATCGTCCGTGAAGATCATCGTGCCGTCCGGCAGTGCCATGGCGTTGGCACCGATGGCAGGAGACGAGCGGAAAATCACTCTCAGGTCTTTGCCCGCTACCGGCATCAGGAAAGGCTCGAAGTGGGCCTGCAACGCCTGCTGCCGTTCCTCCGACAGCCCAGAAGGTTCAAGCCAGGTGCTGTCCAGCGTGGTGAGTGTGGAGTCGCCAACCTGCTCCGCTATACTGTCCGGGAGCGTATTGGCCACCGTCTGGGCCGCCCAGGGCACGCCCCAGACAAATGCGGCACCAGTAGTCGCGACGGTGACGACGACCGCAACCAGAATCAGCCCCAGGTGATTTTCCAGCGCGTGCAGCAGGCGATTGCCACGCCCCCGCCGGGATTGCCGGCTAAGCTGATCTACCGCGGCGTTGTCGCCGGTTTCGAATACGCCATCGTCAGGCAGGTGGAGGTAGCGGGGAGTATTGCCAATCCGCGGTGATATCGTCACATCGCTGGGTGAGAGGCGCAGTCGGGTGTCTCCCGCATCAACGATGATCACGCCAGCGGCGGAGCGCAATACTGCGCCCCGCCGGCTGGAGTCATTACCCGAATAGAACTGGCCTTCGATCGTGACTTCAGATGGCGGCGAAGTCGACATCGAAGGCATCCCCCAGTTCCTGTCCCAACGCGCTGGTGCGGTTCTGTTCGGCCGCAACGAAGTGGTTCAGGTCCCCGCTGACCATCATGGCCGTGCAGGAAGCCCGGTACCTTGCCATGCGCACCTTGGCCCAGGGAGTGAACAGGCCAAGGGTGAGGACTACAAAGAAACTGTTGGACAGGTAAATCCACACCATTTGCAGTGGCTGCAGGCGGGACTCAAAGCCGTGGCGGTCGAGGTGGACGGCATTGAGGAAGAGGTTCGAAATGCCCGCCATGAAATAGCCGAACAGTGCCAGGTAGCCAGCACCGGCAAGGATCGACCCGACGGTAAAGTCGACATAGCGCATGGAGAGGAACGCCGCAACACCGAAGGCAATGGCGATCAGCAGGCCTTTCCCGAAGAAACGGTAGTAGGATCCGGTATCGGCTTTGAGCGCGAACTCGGTGGTACCGTATCGGCTGCCGTTGGCGATGAACTCGTGGGTTTTCTTCATCACCAGTGGGGTAAGCAGCAACAGGGTCAGCATGTTCAGCAGTGGCCACACAAACGCCACCATAAAGGCCTGGCCATAACGGCCCTGAAAGTCGAAACGGATGTTGCGATAGGCACTGTTGACGGCTTTGAACCGCAGCGAGCGCACCATGATCCAGGGTACGAGGGGGATAAACGCAATGGCGAAGACCACTGCGGCTTCAACATACATTTCAGAAAGCACCACGTAGACAACCAGGACAGCCAGAGCAATCAATCGGCCTTTGAGAATAGTGATCGGGCTGGCCAGGTACTGGAAGCTGGCGCCATCGAGTTTGGTGTTGCCATAGAAGTATTGATTGTTACGCACTGTAGCCCAGGCCGAATAAATGCCAAGGGTGACAATGGTCAGCAGGATGTTGACGATCCAGATTCCGAAATATTCACGGCCGTTGCCGGTGAACTCCAGCGGTGCCTCCTGTTGTGAACCGGGCGGGTTGGCCGTTGCTGGCTCGGCGTCTGACGACGCTGACGGTTGGGCGCCGGCGGTTTCCGATTTGGGGGTTACAGCGGCAGCCGGCTGTTTCGAAATCTGTACATCGGCACCGGCTTTTGTCAGTCGCTCATGGTAAATCAGGGCGTCCGCGTGACTGAGACCGGACTTGAGTGTCTTGGTGGCACCGCTGAAAAGGCTTGCAGTACGTTCGTCGGAGATCCGAAACAGGGCTTGTACATTTTCCCTGACCTCAGCTTCGCTGAATCCTTCGAGAATCCGCCCGGCAAACGTTATCTGATAGAGTTCGTTGTGGAGTTCTTTGGTCATGACGTCCCTTGTACCTGTTGTTCCCTGATGGGGTGCTCATGTCACCCGTTGTAATCGAAAAGTGGGGCGGCGCTCGTAAAAGACCGCTACGGGAAGAAAGTTACCAGAAATTCATGTGGCATGTGCGATATCAGGCACAAAAAATCCATGTTAAACCGACGATAAACCGTCGGACGTAAAATTGAGGGTTAGGCGTGACCACAGAGCAGGGAATTGTCTTCGCAGTGTTGGCGGCCACGTTGGCTCTGTTCATCTGGAACCGGCTGCGGTTCGATGTGGTGGCCATGCTGGCGTTGTTGGCGATTGCCATTGCTGGGCTGGTGCCCACTGACGAACTGTTTGCCGGCTTTGGTCACCCTGCCGTGGTGACCGTTGCGGCGGTTCTGGTGATCAGCCAGGGCCTGGTGAATGGCGGTGTGGTGGACAACATAGCCCGGTTCCTGGGGAAGGTAGGGCACCGCCCCACCATACAGGTGCTTACCCTGACGGCGGTCGTTGCGCTCTGCTCCGGTTTTATCAACAACGTGGGTGCGTTGGCGCTGTTAATGCCGGTAGCGGTGTGGATGTCCAGGGAGGCAGGGCGCTCGCCCTCATTGTTGCTAATGCCACTGGCGTTCGGTTCGCTGCTTGGAGGCACCATGACACTGATCGGTACGCCTCCGAATATTATCATCGCCAGCTATCGGGAAGGCACCGAAGCGTTCGGCCTGTTCGACTTTGCGCCGGTGGGCGCTGCGATCACCTTTGCCGGCATCGCTTTCATCGCCCTGGCGGGTTGGCGATTGACGCCCAGAAGGGGCGACGAAAGTGGGGACGACGACAAGCTTTTCAGCGTTGGCGACTATCTGACCGAACTGAAGATCCCTGAAGGATCTCCCCACGCTGGCGCGACGCTCCACAACCTGCTGGCGGAAAGCGGGGAAGACCGGGATGTGGTGGTGCTGGCGCTGATTCGCGACGACAAACGCCAGCTTGCGCCATCAACCTACAAGGTACTGCAAGAGAATGACCTGCTTCTGGTGGAATCGGACACCGAGAGCCTGCAGGCGTTCCTCGACAATACCGGCCTGGAACTCGGTAGCCAGGATGACGCCGACACCGAGTCCGAAGAGGACAAAGCGGCACGGAAAAGCCGTAAAAAGGAACTGAATGAAGGTGAGGTGCAGTTGACCGAAGCGGTGATTACCCCTGAGTCTTCCCTGGTGGGGCAGACGGCCAATCGTCTCAACCTGCGCGAGCGCAACGGCCTCAATATTGTTGCCGTTGCCCGACAGGGGCATCGGCTGAAGCGCCGGCTGGGGGATATTCGCTTCAATGCCGGTGATATTCTGCTGGTGCAGGGCTTCGAAGACACCCTGACCGGTACGCTGTCCAACCTCGGTTGCCTGCCTCTGGCCGAGCGTGGGTTGCGCCTGGGCTCTTCCCGCAAGACCCTGCTGGCGTCCGGCATTTTTATCATCAGTATCGTTGCCATTGTCAGCGGTTGGCTGTCAGCCCCGGTGGCGTTGGTGTCTGGCGCGGTGGCCATGGTGCTGACCAAGCTGATCGACGCTCCCGGCGCCTACCGGGCCATCGACTGGTCGGTAATTGTGCTGCTGGCGGCGATGATCCCGGTGGGACAGGCGCTGGAAACCACGGGTGGCGCAGAGCTGATCGCCGGCCAGATGCTGGCAATTGGTGACGGACTGGCCCCGTCGGCCGTGCTGGTCATGGTTCTGGTGGGAACCATGTTGTTGTCGAACGTGGTCAATAACGCAGCGGCGGCCATTCTGGTGGCGCCTATCGCGCTGAGCCTGTCCGCTGAGCTGGGCATGGCCTCCGATGCGGTGCTGATGGCGGTTGCGGTCGGCGCGTCCTGCGCCTTCCTGACGCCCATTGGTCATCAGTCGAATGCGCTGGTGATGGAGCCCGGAGGCTATCAATTTGGTGACTACTGGCGTTTGGGTTTGCCGCTGTCGATTCTGGTCACTGTTGTTGCCGTACCGATGATCCTGCTGGTTTGGGGGTGATGAAGAGTGATGAAGGGTGATGAAGGGTGATGAGCGCGAGCATCGAGAGCGTTCCCTGTACCAGGCTCTCTGTTATGCTGAAGGCGAGAAACGGGTAATCGACGGAGCCGACATGACGCAGAGCGAACAGGCGCAAAAAACAGAGTTGCTGGCCGAGTTGGAGGCGACCCGCCACCGGACCTTTGAACTGGTTGACTCCCTCAGTGATGAACAGCTTGAGGTGCCCTACCACCCAGGTGTGAACCCGCCACTTTGGGAAATGGGACACGCGAGCTTTTTCTACGAAGTGTTCGTTTTTAACCTTCTGGATGGTACCCCGAGCTACGATCCGTCCATGGATGACCTCTGGGATTCGTTTCACATCGACCATGGAGACCGTTGGAGTCGCAAGCTCTTCCCCGGTCGTGAGAAAACCCTTCAGTATTTCAACGTCATCTATGATCGCGTTGCGTCGCGCATCGCACAGCAACCACTGACCGACGAGGCCCTGTACCTCTATCGTTACGCCATTTATCACCAGCACATGCACATTGAGTCGATGACGTGGTGTCGGCAGACGGTTGCCCTGTCGGCACCCCCTGGCTTTGTTGGCGCCTTGCCAAAACGCGCGGAGCCTTTGCCCGGCGATGCACTCATCCCCGGCGGCCGCTACCAGATCGGAATGCCGGGCGAGTCTGCCTGTTACGCCACCACAGACTTTGCCTTTGATGGGGAAAAGCCGCGTTTCGAAGCCCCGGTGGAGCCCTTTGCCATCTCCCGCACCCTCGTCTCCAACCGGGAGTTTCTGGCGTTCGTTGAGGATGATGGCTACCGGCGACCGGAACTCTGGTCTTTCGGAGGGCGCAAGTGGTTGAGTACCGCGACCGATATTGCCCTGGTGCATGGCAGTTCCCAGCCAATGTTGCGGGAGCCCAGGCACCCGCTTTACTGGTGCTGGCACGAGGGCGAATGGCAGGAGCGTGTGTTTGACCGCTGGCAGGCCCTGAACCTGGATGCGCCTGTCGCCCACGTCAGCTATTGGGAGGCCGAGGCCTATTGCCAATGGGCGGGCCGGCGCTTGCCAACAGAAGTGGAGTGGGAGGCAGCGGCACTGGGTAACCGGAGTGGCGAGGATTTTCGCCGTTTTCCCTGGGGGAATGGACGGCCAACACCCGACCATGCGGATCTCGACGCCACCCACATGGCGCAACAGCCGGTATGGGATTACTCGGCGGGTGATAGCCGCTCCGGCTGTCGCCAGATGATCGGCAGCGTTTGGGAATGGACCAGCAGTCAGTTTCTTCCCTACGACGGGTTCAGGGTCGATATGTACCCCTTTATGTCTACCTTGCAGTTCGGTGATCACAAGGTGACCCGGGGCGGTGGGTGTGCGACATCCTCGTGCCTGATCCGGGGCACTTACCGGCAAGCCTACCTGCCCCTTCGCAACGACGTGTACACCGGGTTTCGCACCTGTGCGCTGTCGGATTCGGCTTCTGGTACACGCTGAGGATCTTGATATGAACGTTTATGAAACCGACGAACTACTCGGGCAGTACCTGGGGTTTCATTTTGGTGAAAGCCACTTTGGGGTAGGAAATTATCCCGCCCGCTGCGCCGGTATCTGCCAGGAATTGGTGGCGGGCCGGGATAAACGGCGAGCGTTGGACCTGGGGTGTGCGGTTGGCCGCACGGCCTTTGAGCTAGGCCGGGTCTTTGATGGTGTGGTGGGGGTGGACCTTTCCCGCCGGTTCATCGACGCGGCCACCACCCTTCAGAAAACCGGCGAGATTGATTATTTTCGCCGCGACGAAGGGGAGCTTGGCGAGCGCGTAACGGTGAGCCTGACTGCCCTGGGGCTCGACCGGGCGACTGAAAAAGTATCATTTGCCACCGGCGACGCCAGCAACCTGGGGCCGGAACATGTGGATTATGACCTGGTCTTCGCCGGCAATCTGATCGACCGCCTTCAGGATCCGGGCGCCTTTCTCGAAAGCATCCATCGACGCCTGGCTCTGGGTGGCACCCTGGTGATCAGCTCGCCCTACACCTTGATGGATGAATTCACCCCGATTGCCAACTGGATTGGCGGATACGAACGCAATGGCCAGCCCTATACGGTCTATCAAGGTATGAAAGAGATACTCTCGCACCATTTTGAAGAGATACAGTCGCCCAGAGATGTGCCGTTTGTCATTCGGGAAACCCGACGTAAATTTCAGCACACCATTGCGGAGCTCAGTGCCTGGCGTCGAACCCGGTGATCAGTCCCGACGGGTAAAAAATGCAGTCTGGGTAGGGTGCCCAACGTCGGGTACGTAGTCTCCAATACCTCCAAATCGCACGTCATAGCCATTGCGCTCGGCCACGCCACGGGCCCAGCGCTGGAACTTGGGTCTGTCCCATTCGAATTTGTGGTCTTCCTCGCGGAATTCACCCGGCGCCAGGTCGAACAGGGGGTTGTACTCCCGATTTGGCGTGGTCATGAACACATACCCTGGCCGGTATTCCCCGAACACCGCGCGTTCCACCCTCGACAGCTGCTCCGGCCGGACGTGTTCAATGGTTTCCACCATGGCGGCCGCGTCGTAGCCGGTCAGGGCGGGGTTACTTTCGGCGTAGGAACCGCGGACCAGCCGAATCCTCGGAGTTTCTTCGCACAGGTATTCAGCGAGCACGGCACGGGCCTGCTGTAAAGACACGCCGGAATCCTCAAGGCCGGTTATGCTCTCGAACTGTGGGTCGGCAAGCATGCGGTAGAGCAGCGAGCCGGAACCGCAACCCAGGTCGAGTACACGCCTTGCCCCGGTCGACTTCAGGGTACGCAATACGAAATCCAGACGCTCCTCGTGGAGGGAGGTCATCTGGGTCATCATGCCGTTTTCCGGAACCTTGAGTTCGTGCATCAGGCTTTAGCGTTCTCTGTCGGTGATGGTCCCTGGTGGTTGCGCTGCAACACCTGGCTTGCCAGCGCGACGCCGGTTTCACTCATGGTCAGGTAAGCCTCGTCCGCACCCGCTTCGCGAATTCGTTCTGCTTCGTCAGCGTACAGGGTATGCGCCACAATATAGCCGGTGAAGCCCTTTTTTCGAAGGTTTCTGGCGGCGATCAGTTTGCCTTCGATGTCGCCCATTGCAAGGATGACGGCTTCAACCGCCGGCATGTGCAGCCCCTGCCAGAAAGAGATGTCCTCCGCGTCACCAAAGACCACATTGCGTCCTTCCCTCTGGTGTTTTTCCACCTTTGCCGGATCGGAGTCAAGCGCCTTGATCAGTGGCTCCTCATGAGCAAGCTGGTCATAGGCGGCTGAGCCGGTACGGCCCATACCCATCACGAGTAATCTGGTGTTACCCAGGGAGATGGGTTGCTCGTCGGGGTGGCGCCGCTGGCTTTCGAAACGAGCCAGCCGAGCACTGAAGCGCTCATAGACCGCGTGGGAAAGCCGGTTCACGGGGGCGGACACCACGAAGGACAGCGCTACGGTGATGGCCAGCGGCACCAACCACTCCGGCAGGGCAACACTGGCCACGATAAGGCCAAACTCACTGTAATTGGTCAGTGACAGGGCACTCAGGAAACTGCTGCGCGAGCGCAGGCGGAAGGCCAACAACAGGAAGAAAAACAGCACCCCTTTGAGGGGCACTACCAGCAGCGCTACGGCTGCAAATAGCAAGGCCTCACCATCGGGCAGGCCGCCGATGCCAATCTGCAGGAAAAAGCCCACCAGGAACATTTCCTTTACGCTCCAAAGCGATTTGGTCAGCTCCTGGGCGCGAGGATGATTGGCCAGCATGGCACCCAACACCAGGGCACCAAGCTCCGAGCTCAGCCCAACTGCTTCAAAGCCGAGCCCGCCAAGTACCAGGGCCAGCAGGAGGCCGAGCAGAACCAGCAACTCATCGTGACCACTGGCGTCCAGAAGTTTGAACAGCAGTGGTCTTAGCAGGGGTAGGCCAAAGATGATAAACGCCCACTGGGAGGGCGTCTGGCCGGCGGCCAGGCTCATCACCACGAGGGCGATCAGATCCTGCATGATCAGGATTCCGATGGCGACGCGCCCATGGAAGGCTCTCAATTCACGCTTGGTTTCCAGCACCTTGGCGGCCAGCACGGTACTGGAAAAGGAAAGAGCGATGGCGAGCAGGAATGCGGTCTGCCACGTGAGCTCCATCAGCAGGTAGAGGCCGGGGGTAAACACCGCGCAGGTGATGCCAAAATGAAGCAGACTGCCGCCGATCACTTCAGGGCTGATGATGGAGCGCAGCTTCAGCTTCAGGCCAACGGTAAACAGCAGCAACAGGACACCCAGGTGGGCGATGTGCTCAAGAACATCGGTGGCTTCAATGGCGAGGCCGGTGGCGGCGGAGAGACCGCTCAGCAAGAATCCCGCTGCCAGGTATCCTACCAAAGGCGGCAGACCAACCGCTTTGACCATCAGGCCAAGGACAAAGGCAAAGGATATCCATAGTGCTTCGGGCATGGGTCACTTCACGGTTTAGAAACGAGGCTCTGGCAAGGCTACCGTGTTTCCGTCGGGCCGTGTAGTCAAAACTGACTTGTCGTGTGAGTTACGACGCGTTGGTGGTTGGGAGAAACTCGCGGAACAAGCGTGCGGACTCTTCCGGCACTTCGACCATGGGGGCGTGGCCGACGCCTTCCAGAAGCACCTTGCGGGCATCGGGGATTCGCTCGACGAACACGTCAGCGTTGCGATAGTTGATCACCCGGTCTTCCATGCCCCAGACCACCAGAACCGGTGCCTGGATGCGAGTGATGGCATTGCGGAAGTCATCCTCGTAATCGGTATCCCGGATGGCATCGAAAATCACTTCGTTGACGTCGCGGTTGGCAATGGCCTTCTCTTCCATGACATCGTAAATGGGCCAGGGCACGAAGGGTTTCTTTTCCAGCGCAAAATCAACCAGGCGCTTAAAGTCGCCCTCCTGGGAGGGAATCAGCGGATTGTCACCGTCCATGACCAGACTGACCAACTCGCTGTCGTACTCAAAAATTCCCGCCGGATCGAAAAGGACGGCGGTGCGGATCTGGTCCGGGTAGGTCGCTGCGTAGAGAGCGGTGACGGCGCCCCCCATGGAGTTGCCCATCATGTGCGCCCTCTGGATGCCCAGAGCATCAAGAATCCTCGACAAGTGCCCGACCTGATCCTCGAATCGATATCCCAGGTCCAGCTCCTTGCTGCTGTCACCATGGCCGGGCAGGTCGATGGCATAGACGTTGAACTCGTCCGTCAACTCCCGCGCCAGCCGGGTCCAGTTGTCCTTGTTGGCACCAAAACCGTGAACGAGCACGATGGTGTCGCCATCCACTGGCTCTGAATTGCTCAGGTAGGCAATGGTCATCTCACCAACGGTGATATTGGATGCCTTCAGCCCGGCGCTGGAACGTTCCCAGCCAATGGCATTGTCATACAGTGCCTGTCGAGAACAGGCACTGATCATCAAGGTGATGATCAGTATTGAGAGGGTCGACAGGACAGATCGTTGGGCCATCAGAGCGTTCCTTGCGAAGAGTGGGCAGATTCGGGCCTGGGCTATCAGGTGTTTTCCCTGGCAATGGCGCGATACGCAATGTCCTTGCGATAGAAGGCGCCGTCCCATGAAATGCGCGAAGCCACCTCGTAGGCGCGCTTTTGTGCCTCAGTAACAGTATTGCCCAGGGCCGTGGCGCACAGCACTCGTCCACCGTTGGTGGCCACCTGTTCCCCGTTCAAACGGGTACCGGCGTGGAAGACCTTCTCACCCTCGGTTTCCGATGCTGGCAGCCCGGAGATGACGTCACCCTTGTTGTAGCTGCCAGGATAGCCGCCTGCGGCCAGCACGATGCCCACGGAAGCGCGTTCGTCCCAGTCTGACGGGCACTGGTCAAGCTTGCCGTCAATGGCGGCATCGCAGAGCTCCACCAGATCCGATTTCATCCGCAGCATGATGGGCTGGGTTTCCGGATCGCCAAAGCGGCAGTTGAATTCGATGACTTTGGGGACGCCTTCGCCATCGATCATCAGGCCGGCGTACAGGAAACCTTTGTAGGGGTGGCCTTCCGCGGCCATGCCGCGCACGGTGGGATAGATTACTTCGTCCATGATTCGCTTATGGACATCCTGAGTGACCACAGGAGCCGGGGAGTAGGCCCCCATGCCACCGGTATTCGGACCGGTGTCACCGTCGCCCACACGCTTATGGTCCTGGGAGGTCGCCATGGGTAATACGTGCTCGCCATCTACCATGACGATAAAGCTGGCTTCTTCGCCATCCAGGAATTCCTCAACCACGACGCGGTTGCCTGCATCACCAAAGGCGTTACCGGCCAGCATGTCGCGGATGGCGTCTTCCGCCTCCTTCAGCGTCATGGCAACAATCACGCCTTTGCCCGCAGCCAGGCCATCGGCTTTCACCACGATGGGTGCGCCCTGCTTGCGTACATAATCCAGTGCCTGGTCCACGTCGGTGAAATTGGCGTAGGCGGCGGTGGGAATGTTCTGGCGATCCAGAAAGTCCTTGGTGAAGGCCTTGGAGCCTTCCAGCTGTGCGGCACCGGCACTGGGGCCGAACACCCGCAAACCACGCTCTTCGAACAGGTCTACAATGCCATCAACCAGCGGCGCCTCGGGGCCGACAATAGTCAGGCCCACATGGTTGGCCGCGGCAAAGTCCGCCAGGCCGTTGAGATCCATCACGTCGATGTTGATGTTTTCCAGGCCGGGCTCGCCGGCGGTGCCGGCGTTGCCGGGGGCAACGAATACCCGATCCGCGTCCGGTGATTGAGCGGCTTTCCAGGCGAGGGCGTGTTCGCGACCGCCGGAGCCTATAACAAGAATATTCATGATCGGTTCCTGTGTGTCGGATTAGTGCCGGAAATGGCGCATGCCGGTAAACACCATGGCAATGCCGTGCTGGTTGGCAGCGTCGATCACTTCCTGGTCACGCATGGAGCCGCCCGGCTGGATCACGGCGGTAATGCCGGCTGCTGCGGCGGCGTCGATACCATCCCGGAAGGGGAAGAACGCATCGGACGCCATCACCGAGCCTTTTACCTCGAGGCCTTCATCGGCGGCTTTGATGCCGGCAATCTTGGCGCTGTAGACGCGGCTCATCTGGCCTGCGCCCACGCCGATGGTGCGGCCCGCCTTGGCATAGACAATGGCGTTGGACTTGACGTACTTGGCCACTTCCCAGGCGAAAAGCAGGTCGTTCAGCTCCTGTTCGGATGGTTCACGCTCGCTGACCACCTTGACGTCTTCCATGGCCACCATGCCCAGATCGCGGTCCTGAACCAGAAGGCCACCGGTGACGCGCTTATAGTCCATGGATTTGGCGCGCTCGCCATCAAATTCGCCGCTGGCCAGCAGGCGGACATTTTTCTTGGCGGCAATCAGTTCCAATGCCTCCGGCGCAATGGTTGGGGCAATGATCACTTCCACGAACTGGCGGTCAATGATGGCCTTGGCGGTTTCCGCGTCTAGTTCTCGGTTAAAGGCAATGATGCCGCCAAACGCAGAGGTGGGGTCGGTGGCGAAGGCCAGGTCATAGGCCTGCAGGATATCGGCACCGATGGCCACACCGCAGGGGTTGGCGTGCTTGACGATCACGCAGGCGGGATCAGCGAAGGGCTTGACGCATTCCAGCGCAGCGTCGGTGTCGGCGACGTTGTTGTAGGACAGTTCCTTGCCCTGGAGCTGCTTGGCAGTAGCAATGCAGGCTTCCCTGGGATTGCGCTCGGTGTAGAAGGCTGCCCGCTGGTGGGGATTCTCTCCGTAGCGCATGTCCTGAACTTTCAGGAACTGGGTGTTGAAGGTGCGAGGGAAGTCGGCATTATCGTTGTCGGCAGTACGACCGCCGAGATAATTGGCGATAGCACCGTCATAGCCAGCGGTGTGCTCGAAGGCCTTCACGGCCAGGTCAAAGCGTGTGGTGTAGCTCAGCTCGCCGTCGTTGGCTTCCAACTCTTTCAGAACACGGCTGTAATCAGAGGCGTTCACCACAATGGCCACGTCGTTGTGATTCTTGGCTGCCGCGCGAACCATGGTAGGGCCGCCAATGTCGATGTTCTCAATGGCGGTGTCGAGGTCGCAGTCCGGTTTGGCGATGGCATCCTCAAATGGGTAGAGGTTTACAATCACCATGTCGATGGGATTGATGTTGTGCTCTGCCATCACCGCGTCGTCGGTGCTGCGACGCCCGAGGATACCGCCGTGGATTTTCGGGTGCAGGGTTTTGACACGGCCATCCATCATTTCCGGAAAGCCGGTGTAGTCACTGACTTCGGTGACCGGTACCTGGTTTTCCTGCAGGAGGCGAAAGGTGCCACCGGTAGAAAGCAGTTCGATGCCGCGATCGGTCAGTGCACGGCCGAATTCAACGATACCGGTTTTATCAGACACGCTGATCAGCGCGCGACGGACGGGGGTATTAGCCTGATTTGCCATGAGTCACTTATTTCTGCTGGGTATGAACGAATGAAGGCCTCGCGAATGGTGTCCGGGAGGCCCTCGTTTCAATCGGGTAGCTGGATTATAGCAGACCGTACTGTTTGAGCTTCTTGCGCAGGGTGCCGCGGTTCAGGCCAAGCATGGTCGATGCCTTGGTCTGGTTGTTGCGGGTGTACTTCATCACCTGTTCGAGCAGCGGGGCCTCTACTTCTGACAACACCAGTTGGTAGACCTCAGTCACCGGGGCGCCATCAAGTTGGGCAAAATAGTTTTTAAGGGCAACTTCCACGCTGTCGCGCAGGGTAACCGTGTTGCCGCTGCTGTTCACCGTTTGCAACTGATGAATGTCATCGTTGGCGGGTGCTGTCAGGTTGTCTTTAGCCAAAGTCTCAGCGGTCATGCTGCGAATACCTCTCCATTTCGTAAGCCTGCAAAGTACTGTTGAATGCTGTCTTTCTGCGCCATCGCATCGTCAATGGCGTTGAAGCGTTTTCTGAACTGTTTGTCTTCGTCGTGGGACTGGAGGTACCAGCCCACGTGTTTCCTGGCAATGCGCACGCCCATGGTCTCGCCGTAAAAGCGGTGCAGGGCGTCCAGGTGTTCGCTCAATACCTGTTCCACCTCATCCACTGGCGGCTCCGCAAGGTACCTGCCGGTTTCCAGGAAATGCAGGATTTCCCGGAAAATCCAGGGCCGCCCCTGTGCTCCACGGCCGATCAGCAGCCCGTCAGCGCCGGTGAAGTTCAGTACATGTTGTGCCTGTTCCGGCGAGCTTATGTCGCCGTTGGCAAATACTGGAATACTCACTCGGGACTTCACGTCGGCGATCGTGTCGTATTCTGCCTCGCCCTTATAGGCATCGGCGCGGGTACGACCATGAATGGCCAGGGCCTGGATGCCAGCGTCTTCTGCCATGCGGGCAATCAGTGGCGCATTCCGATGTTCCCTGTCCCAGCCCGTGCGCATCTTCAGAGTCACCGGGATGTCCACGGCGGCCACGACCGCTTCCAGGATATCCCGCACCAGCGCCTCATCTTTCATCAGTGCTGAGCCGGCGGCCTTATTACACACCTTCTTGGCCGGGCACCCCATGTTGATGTCAATGATCTGGGCGCCGAACTCGGCATTCAGCCTGGCGGCGGTGGCCAGCATTTCAGGGTCGCCGCCGGCGATCTGTACAGAGCGGGGCTCGGGTTCACCCTCATGGTTCATGCGCGTTTGTGACTTCCGCGTATGCCACAGTTTGCTGTCCGCAATGACCATCTCGGATACGGCCAGCCCAGCGCCCATTCGCCGGCAGAGCAGGCGAAAAGGACGGTCTGTTACACCGGCCATAGGTGCAACAATCAACGGATTGGGCAGGGTATACGGCCCGATTTTTGCCGTTGGCAGCATGATCTGAATCCGTGTAACAGCGGGTTAAGCGAACGTCGGAAGTGAACGGCTGCTCAATAAGTAACCGATTCTGATCCGAAGGGCGGTAATGATACCGCTGGCAGAGATCCTATTGAAGGGGCGAAGCCATGAAAAAATTGATTATTTTTCGTCCTTTCTGGTTGACTTTCAGTCTATTCGGTGGCCGCCCCGGTTTTCTGTCGAGTGAGGACTTGCTTACTCCTGGTAGGCGCGGAAGGCGATATTGTAGTTCACGGCGTCCTTTCCCGGATCGCGGATGTTGATAACGATCCTGACCGGGGTATCGGTCGGCATCGCCTCAAGATCACGGCCGTCTCCCGCCAGGTACTCGTCCGGTGTGAACACACTCTGGGCGACCACATCACCATTCAGGTTGGAGAATGTCAGGGCGATGGCGGGGAATGGCTGTTCAAAAGCGGCCCGGTTGATGATGACGGCATCAACCACCAGTTGGCTGCGGTTTTCCGGGTTGGTCCGGACCACCAGTTTGCGGCTCTGGATGGCATCCACATTGATCAGCGGTTTCAGTTCGCACCCGGCGATCTCGCAGCCCTGCTCATAGAAGGGGCGCAGTTCCGGTATGGAAGACAGACGGTCGAACTGGAACCAGGTGACTTGCGCCACCAGGACGCCGATCAGTGCGAGGATGATCAGCGTCCATAGGGTCGTCCTCACGCGCCCCCGGCCATTGCCTGCCACGGAGACTGGCTCCCTGCGCAGGTTGCTGTAGGGGGAGCCGGCGACAAGAGGTTCGTTGTCGGTCACCGGGCCGGCGTCATAGTCGAAGGACGACGATCGGGGGTCATCGACGTAGAAACCATCGGCGTTGTCCACCGGTTCCAGGCTCAGGTCTTCGGGTTCCCGTGGTGTTGTTTCGGGCTCATCCCAAGCCTGTTCTTCAAATGGCTCGTTCTCGGGTGGTTCTGATTCCGGCTGTTCGAATTCCGCAGGTTCTTCTGGCGGCTCGGGTTCGACAGGGGCGGGCTTGGCCTTACGCTTGGTGTCGTCTTCTTCGGACAACATTGCCTCAGCCCAGCTTTCATCGATTTTTTCGTGGGTTTCGTCGTCACTGTCTGTCTCGAACGTGCCACCGCTGCGCTCGTCGACGGTGCGAAAGCTGTCGCTCAGTTCGTCGTCGGAGAAAGTCAGCCGAGTGCCAGCGTAAGGCCCCTCGGCCGCGTCTTCTTCCGGGTTGTCCGCAAAGATCAAGTCGTCATCTGATGTGAACCGCTGATCTGCCGGTGCATCCTGCTTTTCCGATTCGAATGGGCCGCTCGTCGCGCTGGCGTTTCCTGAAGGGCTCTCATTCATTTGGTGTTCGACGGCATTGAACACCGCCATGCAGTTGCCGCACCGCACTTTGCCGCTGGCTACGCTCAGCTGTGCGTCGGTGACCCGGAATCGGGTTTCACATTTTGGGCATCGTGTCTGCAGGCTGCTCTGGGTCATGCTTCTTTCCTGTAAGCGGCGTCGCTACGAGTCACGGAGTTTAGTTGGTTCGGAAGAGTTCGTCACCTGTCGTTGCGCCGTCCTGTGAGCCGTATCCACTCTTCGCGTTGTTCCGGCTCGTCCATGATGAACCAGGGCTCGTAGGCTTCCATGACCTCCCGGGCCTGGTTGGACAGTATGCCGGATAACACAATGTCACCGCCCGGTTTTACCTTTGCTGCCAATCTGGGCGCCAGGCCGATCAACGGCTGGGCCAGTATGTTGGCGAGCATGATGTCCGCCATGGTATCGGGTTCATCCCCGGGCAGGAACAGGTCCAGCCGGTCTTCTTCGACCTTGTTGCGGCGCGCATTTTCCCGGCTGGCTTCCAGTGCCTGAGGATCTGTATCGACACCGATAACGTGGTCAGCATCCAGTAATAGGGCCGCAAGACCCAGTATGCCGGAGCCGCAGCCATAGTCGATCACTTGCCGTGAGGTCACGTCCTTACCATCAAGCCATTCCAGACATAGAGCCGTGGTGGGGTGGGTTCCGGTGCCAAAGGCCAGGCCGGGATCCAGCAGCAGGTTGGCGGCGTGGGGATCTGGAGCGTCGTGCCAACTGGGCACGATCCATAGCCGGTCACCGAAGCGCAGCGGCTTGAAGTCATCCATCCATTCGCGCTCCCAGTCCTTGTCTTCCACCAGGGTGACGTCGATGTCGGGCAGTGACTGTTGTGTCTGCTGGTGCCAGGCATCCTTAACGGAGGCGCAGAGCTCTTCGATATCACGATCGGACCCGAACAGACCAGTGACGCTGGTCTGGTGCCAGAGTGGTGTTGTACCCGGGTCGGGCTCGTACAGGGGCTGGTCTGCGGCATCTTCCATGGAGACGGCTTCAGCGCCCATCTCCATGAGCAGATCCTCAAGCTGGTCCGCGTTGTCCGGATCAGCTGGGATCTGTAGTTGTATCCAGGGCATGTGGGTGTCCTGTTTGGTAGACGAATCGACTGATCGGGTCAGTCCCGTATCAGTTTTTCCAGATAATGGATGGTGAAGTCTACCTGTTTAAAGCCGCCATCGCGCACCAGTTTCCTGTGCAGCGCCTGATTCGTCTTGATGCCCTCGACCACCAGTTCATCCAGCGCATTCTTCATGCGGCGGCGGGCGATCTCCCGATCGTCTCCCCAGGTAATCAGCTTGGCAACCATGGAATCGTAGAACGGGGGTACCGTATAACCGCTGTACAGATGAGAGTCGACCCGTACGCCGTTACCACCAGGCGCATGGAAGTGCTTGACCTTGCCCGGGCTGGGTACAAAGGTTTGCGGGTCCTCGGCGTTGATGCGGCATTCCAGCGCGTGGCCGGTAATCTTGATCTCGTCCTGGCTGTATTGCAGGGGTAGGCCACTGGCGATACGCAACTGCTCGCGAACGATATCGACACCGGTCACCATTTCCGACACCGGATGCTCCACCTGCACCCGTGTGTTCATCTCGATAAAGTAGAAAGCACCGTCCTGGTACAGGAACTCGAACGTGCCCGCACCCACGTAGCCGATCTCCTTACAGGCGTCGACACAGGCCTTCAGGGTTTTTGCCCGCGCTTCCGGGTCGATGTTCGGGGCGGGGGCCTCTTCCAGTACCTTCTGGTGCCGACGCTGCATGGAGCAGTCCCGGTCGCCCAGGTGGATGACGTTGCCGTGGGTGTCGGCCAGTACCTGGACCTCTACATGGCGGGGGCGCTCAAGGTATTTCTCAAGGTAGACCGTAGCATCGCCAAAGGAGTTCTTGGCTTCAGTTTGCGTAACCTGCACGCTCTTGAGCAAGGCTGCTTCGGAATGAACGACCTGCATGCCGCGGCCGCCGCCACCGGAAGCGGCTTTGATGATCACTGGGTAGCCGATTTTACGGGCAACTTCCAGAGTGCGGTTGTCGTCGTCCGTCAATGGGCCATCGGAGCCCGGCACGGTGGGGACGCCCGCCGCAATCATTGAGTTGATGGCGGAAACTTTGTTGCCCATCAGGCGAATGGTATCGGCTCTGGGGCCGATAAAGCGGAAGCCGCTCTTTTCGACCTGTTCAGCAAAATCCGCGTTTTCGGCAAGGAAGCCGTAACCGGGATGGATGCCGACGGAGTCTGTCACTTCGGCCGCACTGATAATAGTAGGGATGTTCAGGTAACTGTCTGCGGCACTGTTGGGGCCGATACAGACCGACTCGTCCGCCAGGCGAACATGCATGAGGTCGCGGTCGATCTGGGAGTGGACAGCCACGGTTTTGATGCCCAGCTCCTTGCAGGCGCGCAGGATGCGCAGGGCAATTTCGCCGCGATTTGCGATCAGGACTTTTTCTAACATAGCCATGAGAGTATCACCGGGTTCAGGAAATGATGATCATCGGCTGGTCGAACTCGACCGGCTGACCGTTCTCCACCAGGATCTCGGCGATGGTACCGCTCTTGTCGGCCTCGATCTGGTTCATCATCTTCATGGCTTCGACGATGCACACCACGTCGCCGGCTTTCACTGACTGCCCGACTTCCACGAAGGATTTCGCGGTTGGCGAGGGCGAGCGGTAGAAAGTGCCGACCATTGGCGATTTCACAGCATGGCCGGAAGGTTCCGCCGGCTTCGCGGGTTCGTCGGCGGCTGGCGCTGACGGCTGCGGTGAGGCGGGCTGGGGTGCTGGTGACGGATACTGTGCCATATACTGTGGCGCAGCCAGTTGTTCACGACGCCGGGAGATGCGAACAGAATCATCACCCTCGTGAATCTCCAGCTCCTCGACGTCGGATTCCTCCAGCAGTTCGATAAGTTTCTTGATCTTGCGAATGTCCATAGTCAGTCCGATCCCGTTTTAATCAGTTCTATCGATGAATTCGTTGCAGGGCGGCTTCGAGTGCAAGGTCGTACCCCAGGCTGCCCAGCCCGCAGATAACGCCATCGGCGATATCAGAAAAGTATGAGTGATGACGGAATGCTTCCCGCGCATGCACGTTGGAAAGATGGACCTCAATAAACGGTATGCCCGAGGCCAACATGGCGTCCCGCAGTGCAACACTGGTGTGGGTGAACGCCGCCGGGTTGAAGATGATGAAATCAACCCCTTCTGATCTGGCTTCATGTATCCGCTCAATCAGTTCATATTCCGCGTTTGACTGTAAATGTAGCAGGTGATGGCCATCTTCGGCGGCTTTCCGGTGCAAACGGTCGTCAATGTCCGCCAACGACTCGTGGCCGTACACCTCCGGCTCGCGGGTTCCCAGCGTGTTCAGGTTGGGGCCATGAAGTACGAGTATGGTCGACATGATTTCGTCTGCCTTGCTGACTTTTTACAGGATCGCCGAATTTAGCGACATTTTCCCTCAATGGTGCGTTCTTGAAGTCTTCAGATCAACACTTTTTGACAATTGGGTATGTGTCGAAAAGTATCTTACCCACGCAAAAGCAATCTTTGTCGTTTGCACGGTCATTGTCGTGAAGGGTGATCAGGAGTTCTATAAGACGTTGGTTTCATAGAACGGCCCCGAGAGTGGGGCGGGGCCGTTGCTGGGGAGAGCCAACCAGTGGCGGCTGGGTGTCAGTCGCCGGCGGCGGTCACACAGTTTCGGCCCTGGGCCTTGGCGCGATAGAGCGCCCTGTCCGCACGTTCGCAGATGGCCTGAGATGTATCGCCTTTCCAGGCGGCAACGCCGCAGCTGAAGGTGACGTTAAACTCTCGGTCACCAGCCGGTTGCAACAGCTCTGAGAAACGCTCACGGATCTCGTTCAGTACATTGCGGGCGTCACTCTCGCGGGTGGCCGGCAGTATAATGGCAAACTCCTCGCCGCCGTATCGGCCGATATGGTCGGTCTTGCGCAATCGTTGTTTCAGGAACATGGACAGGCTTCGCAGCACGCGGTCGCCAATGGGGTGGCCGAAGGTATCGTTCACCTTTTTGAAGTAGTCGATGTCGATCATTGCAAAGCACAGTTGCTGGTCTTTCTGCCGCGCCCGCACGATCTCCTGATCAAGCAGGTGCAGGGTATGGGTGTGATTGAACAGGCCGGTAAGGCTGTCGCGGATCATCAGCGCCAGCAGCGATCGGGCACGGCGGCCACGATTGTGTATCGTGGAGATCAGATGTTTCGGGTCAATCGGCTTGGTCAGGAAGTCATCGCCCCCAAGGCTCATGGCATGCAGCTGTTTGGTAACGTCTTCCTCCGCAGAAAGGTAAATGATCGGCACGCTGTGGAACCGGTCCTGTTGGCGGATCACCCGCGCGATCTCCATGCCGGTGCAGCCGGGCATGTACATGTCCAGAATGATGATCTCTGGCGAGAACGATTCCAGTGCATGAATGATTTCCATGGGGTCGGTGATGATGTGGGCATTCATGCCGGCCTTTTTCAGCACCGTCTCCATGAACTTGGCCTGGGCGCGAGAATCATCCAGCACCAGAACCTTGTAGGGCTCCACCGTATTGCCATGGGTGTAGGTTTCAATTTTTTCGATCAGCTGGCCGGGGTCAACTGCTGGGTAAAAGAATTCCTCGCCACCGCATCGGGACGCCCGCAGGCGGGTCTCTATGGTGCCGTCCTCATCGCTCATGAAGATGATGGGAATGGGAGTGTCGTGGCGTTCCTGAAGCCGTTCAATGGTGGCAATCCCGCTAAGGGGCTCGCCGCCGTAGTTAACATCCATCAGGATGGTTTCTGGTTTGTGGAGTGCACAGGCTTCGATCAGCTTGTCGGCGGTATTGAATGCCGACGCACGAAAGCCGAAAAACTCAAGCTGGCGGATCAGGCGGCTGGCCATTTCTTCACTGGCCAGAGCAATATAGACAGGCGTCCGTCGATATTGCTGGGGGGCCTCGCTGGCTTCCTGGTCGGTCCGTCTTGACGTGCAGTGAGACAGTTGCTCAATGGCATCCTGGAGTTTGCGACCCAGGCCTTCGGGGAGCATGCTGCCTTCCGGCCACTCACCAATCAGGTCAAACACCTGGCGCCCGGAATCGGCATGGCTTTCCATGTCGAAGCGCTTTGCGTAGCGAACCAGTTTGTCGGCTGCCCTGGCAAAATCGCCCTTGAAAGCGGCAGACTGGCCGGTGTCTTCGCGGATTTTTTGCCATGTATCCAGGACCACGCGTGCCTGGGTGGTGACACGGCGAGCGAAGTGCTGCCTGAGTTTGTCTTTCTGGCTTTCGTCGTTCATGGTGCTCCGGCCTGTGTTTTTCTCGTTCTGAACCGCCCGTTTCCGGTACAGACGGATACTCTCAACAGTAATCTTTTTGCAGAGTCTATAGTGTTTAGTGTTGTCGGCGTAGGTGACGCAGTGTAAATGTTTGTCAACTCTGCGGGACAGGTCACACCAGATGTCCGACAATCCTTGCTTCAGACAGGGGCTGCCAGTGATGGCATGGACGCAAAACGACAGACATATTTCTCGCCAACGGGGTGTAATCACCTTGCGCAGTCTGCTGCTGCTGTTTACCGGTGGCATGTTGCTACTCGTCCTGGTGGCGGCGGCCAGCGTCAGTTTTGACCGGTTCCGGGATTACATGTCGGGCCAGCTTCAGGGCCACGCCCGGGATGGCGCCACGGCCATCGGCCTTTCACTGTCCGGTGCCATTGACGGTCGCGACCCGGTGGCTTCATCGTCATTGATCGATGCGGTTTTCGACAGTGGCCGTTATCTCTCTGTGGTCTACGTCAATAATCAGGGTGAGGAAGTGGCTGGGCGGGAAACCTCATTGCGTGAGGTCGATGTGCCGGACTGGTTTATGGCGCTGGCGGATCTGCCCCTGTCGGCGGGCGAAGCGGAAGTGGTGCGTGGCTGGAGCCGGCTGGGCAAGGTGCGGGTCGTAAGCCACCCTGGCCGGGCCTACGAAGACCTGTGGGTGGTGACCGTCAGAATCGTGGCCGGTTCTGCCCTGATTGGTGGTCTTGGGCTGATCGGCCTGTTCTGGATGATGGCACGCCTGATGCGTCCGCTCAGGGCCGTTGAGACGCAGGCCAAGGCTTTGGGTAAACGGGACTTCAGGCGCCGGGTCGACATTACCTCCACGCGGGAATTGAACCAGGTCACCCACGCCATGAACCAGATGGCGGATGACCTTGGTCGACTCTTTGAAGGGCAGGCCAAACTGATCCAGCACCTGCGCAAGGTGAACAACGAAGACAGTCTGACCGGGCTTGCCAGCCGGCGGGCGTTCGAGCAGCGCCTGAAGGTTGAAGTGGAATCGGAAGAGCGATCCGCCCCCGGGGTGCTGTTTCTGATCCAGTTGGAAGAATTCGCCCAGTATAACCAGAGCTATGGTCGCGACGAGGCTGACCGTTTGCTGGTTCGTATAGCGGAGGCGCTGAATGGTTTTGTACGAGCGCACAGTGACTCCTTTGCCGGTCGCATGACGGGTGCCGGCTTTGCTGTCTTCCTGCCAAGCGTTTCACGTGCTGACGGCGTTATCTGGTGTCGCCAACTGGTCGAGGAGCTGGACGGTATCTACTCTGACCTCTCTGCGCCCATGGACGTTTCCGTTCACGCTGGCATTGCCCAGGCCGCCGAAACCGGTAAGGCGGACGATCTGATATCGGCGGCCGACGAAGCGCTCCGGCAGGCGCAGATGGAGGAGGGATCTGCCTGTCATGCGGCTGATCGCGACCGTCCTGAGCACCATGACAGTGAAAAATGGCGAGTCATGATTGGCGAAGCGATCGCTCGGGGACAGATGTCATTGTGGATGCAGCCCATGATCAGCAGTGGTGATGATGAAGTGCTGTTTCACCAGGTCTTTTCCCGGATGAAAACGGCGGACGGTTGGATCAAGGCCGGTATTTTTGTGCCCATGGCGGAACGGTTCGGCATGACCCCTGACATTGATCGCTGGGTGCTTGAACGTTCCCTGGCGCTTTTGCGTCTGGAGCCGGACACCCGTCTGGCATTAAGCCTGGGCATGGTTTCAGTGGCCAGCGAGGCATTTCGTAAGGAGTTCCTGGAACAACTGTCCGCTGCGGGCAGCGAGCGCCGGCGAATGCAGATCGGCATTTCGGAGCAAGCTGTTCACCACCACCGTGCGGCGGTGGGACTCCTGGTGCGTGGGTTGAACCGGCTCAAGGTGCCGGTGATTGTCGACCGCTTCGGTGTAGGTGGGGTGCCCTTCAGTTACCTGAAGGATCTGAGGTTCCAGGCGCTACGTATTGATAACAGCTTTGTTCACGACATTGATAGCCATGACGACAACCGCTTCTACCTCGAATCCGTGACCACCATCGCCCACAGTCGAGGCGTTCGAGTCTACGTTACGGGTGTTGAAACGGCCCGTGAATATGCGGCACTTCAGGGTGTCGGTATTGATGGCGCAATGGGTTACCATCTGGGCCGGCCGTTTGAGACGGAGCACTAGTGTTTGGTCGCGGCCCCAGTGCCGCAAGAAACGTCGCAAATTGCATAAACGTTGCCGTTGCTTCATGGTATTCGCAGTGTGTAGACGGATAGCGTCCGGGATATAACGACAGACAGGGGAACTGAAAACCGATGCCAGGAAGAATCAGACAGTATTTCAGTGATCGCAAAGACGATGTTCGGGATTACACCGGTGGCGGGGTTGTCGGTAAATTTATACTGGCCGTCGTGGTTGTCTACCTGCTTGTTGCGATTGTGCTCGGCATGATTTGGAGTAGCGAGCCAGACGTGTTCTCGGTACGCGAACACACACGCACTGTGGCAGACGAAATGCAACGTGAACCCGTGGCCGGTTTCGCAACAACGGTAACCATGATCCGGGTTGCAGAGACTCTTCTCGATAAGCCCGGCGGCTACGTTTCCAATGACATATTCCCGCCGGGGCTTTGGCTCGACAATATGCCCAACTGGGAATACGGTGTGCTCGTTCAGCTTCGCGACCTGTCTCGCGCCATGCGCAAGGACATCAGCCGTTCCCAGAGCCAGTCTGCTGAGGACCCGGACCTGACGATTGCCGAGCCCCAGTTCCACTTTGACAGCGGCAGCTGGGCTATTCCGTCCACCGAGGCGGAATATCGGCGTGGCATCCAGGCGCTTCACAGCTACCTGGACCGCTTGTCGCGCCCGGATCAGCCCGATGCCCAGTTCTTCGCCAGGGCCGATAACCTGGCCAACTGGCTGGCAGATCTGGAAACCCGCCTGGGCAGTCTCTCACGCACGCTTGGTGAGAGCGTCGGTAAAGCGTCGGTGTCCGACGCTGTGTCCAACGTCAATCCTGGAGACCCGCTGTCGGAAGATGTCATGGGCGATGAGGTCAAGACTCCCTGGACGAAGATAGACGACGTGTTCTACGAAGCGCGCGGCAGCGCCTGGGCCCTGTTGCACATCTTTCGCGCCATCGAAGTGGACTTCCGCAAGGTGCTTAACGATAAAAACGCTTTGGCCAGTGCCAAACAGATCATCATCGAACTGGAAGGTGCGCAGGGCGAAATGTGGAGCCCCGTGATCCTGAACGGCAGTGGCTTCGGTGTGCTCGCCAATCACTCATTGACCATGGCGGCGTACCTGTCCCGCGCCAGCGCTGCGATCAGCGACATGCGTGACCTGCTGACCCGAGGCTGATGCCGGTACAGCATCGCCGCATAAAAAAACCGGGCCACGCAGCCCGGTTTTTTTGTAATCGCCTGAAAGCTTCGCCGATCAGCCTTTGTAGGCTTTCACGGACGCTTCGATGGCCTTCTTGGCTTCGGCGGCATTAGCCCAACCCTGAACCTTGACCCATTTGCCCGGCTCCAGCGTCTTGTAGTTCTCGAAGAAGTGCTGGATTTGGTCACGGAGCAGTTGCGGAAGGTCTTCCACGTCTTTCACGTCGGTATAGCTCTTGGTGAGCTTGTCGTGGGGTACGGCAACCAGTTTGGCGTCACCACCGGCTTCGTCTTCCATGTTGAGCACGCCAACCGGGCGGCAGCGAATCACGGAACCGGCCTGAACCGGATACGGGGTCACCACCAGCACGTCAATCGGGTCGCCGTCGTCAGCCAGGGTATGGGGAATGAAGCCGTAGTTGGCCGGGTAGAACATTGGCGTAGCCATGAAACGGTCTACCAGAAGGGCGCCCATGTCCTTATCCAGCTCATACTTCACCGGGGAACTGTTGGACGGGATTTCGATGGCCACGTAGATGTCTTCCGGCGGGTTCTTGCCAGCAGGGATATGGTCGAAGTTCATGATCGATCCTTTCTGAAGTGCGTTTAACTGCGATTAAAAAGTGGGCGCAATTATACGGGACAATGGTGTGGATCGAAACTAAACGTTGGTATCGCCTTACCGCTACAATTGCATCTGTTTGGCAATCAATTCCTTCATGATCTCATCGGTACCGCCACCAATCGACAGGATCTTCCCGTCCCGGTAAAGGCGCTCTACGACGGATTCACGCATATACCCCATGCCGCCGTGGATCTGAACGGCTTCGCGGGTGACTTTCTCGCACACCTCCACCGCAAAGTTTTTCGCCATGGCAACCTGCTTAATGGGGTTTTTACCTGCCTGCATCAGTGCGGCGCAGCGATAGGTATACTCCCGCGCCACATCCACCTGGGTGGCCATGTCGACCAGTTTGTGACGGGTGACCTGGAATTTGTTCACAGGACGACCGAACGCCTCCCGCTGGCCGGCCCAGGCTATCGAGGCCTCGAGGGCGATTTCGGCCGTCATGTAGGCCATGATGGATAAGCTGAGGCGTTCAAACAGAAAATTGCTCATAATCGCGATAAAGCCCGCATTCTCGGCACCGATCAGGCGGTTGGCAGGCACCCGGCAATCCTCGAAAAACAGTTCTGCCGTATCGCTGGCCCACCAGCCCATTTTCTTGAGCTTCTTGCCGGTGGAAAAGCCGGGCATATCGCGGTCAATCAATAACAGGCTGATACCACCATGGCCCTCGCCACCGGTGCGTACCGCAACGGTGTAATGATCGGCGCGCATGCCGCTGGTGATAAAGGTTTTGCTGCCGTTGACGATGTAGTCATCGCCGTCCCTGACGGCCCGGGTTTTGATGTTGGCAACGTCGGACCCGCCGCCGGGCTCGGTAACTGCCAGCGCGGCAATCTTCTCGCCTCGCAGCACCGGAGGCACAATCGCTTCTTTTACCTCCTGCTGCGCCCACTTCGCCACCGGCGGCAGGCCGATATCCAGCGACCCCAGCCCGGCCACCAGGCCGCCGGACGTGGAGCGCATCAGTTCTTCGGAGACGGCGACTTTCATGAAAATATCGCCTTCACCAATGCCGCCAAGACTCTCCGGAAAACCGACCCCAAGCAGCCCGGCATCCCCAGCGGTCTTATAGAGCTCCCGGGGGAACTCGCCAGCTTCCTCCCAGTCGTCTATGTAGGGCAGCACATGAGTGGCAACGAACTTGCGGGCACTCTGGCGAACTTGTTCGTGGGTATCGTTGAAATAATCAGACACGGAAAGCCTCCCTCAATAGGAAATCATGAGAGCAGTCTCACGCAAAAAAAGGAACCAAGCAAGCGCTTGGTTCTCAGAGGGCCCGAAAAGAGCCCAGACCGTGGAGAGACAGGGACATCAGGGGACGTCAAAAACAAGGATGTTTTTGTCGAGCGTACACGGACGTATTAACAGCGTGCCCCTGATGTCCCTGTCTCTTCACGGTCTCCTCCGTAGTCAGCCGTCCTGGCGGGAAATGCTTTTTACTCCGTCTTCAGTACCCAGTAACAACAAATCCGCAGGCCGTCGAGCAAACAGGCCATTGGTCACAATGCCCACAATATTGTTCAACTGCTCTTCCACCTGAAGCGGGCGGGAAATATCCAGATTGTGGATGTCCAGGATGATATTGCCGTTGTCGGTGGTGAAACCCTCGCGATAAACCGGGTCGCCGCCGAGCTTGACGATTTCGCGGCCAACGTGGCTGCGAGCCATGGGTACCACTTCCACCGGAAGCGGAAACGCGCCCAGAATATCCACCTTCTTGGACCCATCGGCAATGCAGATAAACGTCTTGGCCACCGCCGCTACGATCTTCTCACGGGTCAGGGCGCCGCCGCCCCCCTTGATCAGCTCCATGCGTTCATTGGTTTCATCGGCCCCATCCACGTAGAACTCAAGTGGCCCGGCACTGTTGAGGTCGTACACCGGAATACCATGGCTTTTCAGGCGTTCTGCCGTGGCATCGGAACTGGCGACGGCGCCATCGAAATCGGTGCGGATATCCGCCAGCAGATCAATGAAACAGTTGGCCGTACTGCCGGTACCCACGCCGATAACGCTCTCCTGATCCAGGTGCGGCCTGATATGGTCCAGTGCGGCCTTGGCGACGGCTTTCTTCAGTTCGTCCTGATTCATCGATCGACTCCGGTTTTACAGGAAAGTGTGGTTAAAGCCGCCATTATAGCCCGTCTGTGGGGCGAGCTTATAGACGGAACCCCGGCAAAGTTTCTACACTGTCCGTTTTCCCAACGACAATCCAACTCCGGACGGACCCATGCCGCAACGCTACATAAAGAAAATCCTCGATGCTCGTGTTTACGACGTGGCCATCGAGACCCCGCTGACCGAGGCTCGTAGCCTCTCAAAGCGCTTTGGCAACAACATTCTGCTCAAGCGCGAAGACCTTCAGCCGGTGTTTTCTTTCAAGATTCGTGGCGCCTACAACCGGATTGCGCAGCTCTCTGAAGAGCAGAAAGCCAAGGGCGTGATTTGTGCTTCCGCGGGTAACCATGCCCAGGGCGTGGCCCTGGCTTCCAAGAACCTGGGTATCAAGGCGGTCATCGTCATGCCTCAAACCACGCCAGAGATCAAAGTGCGGTCTGTGCGTGATCACGGCGCCAAAGTGGTTCTCAAGGGCGACGCTTTTGACGAGGCCGCAGCCCATGCTCAGGAGTTGATCGCGAAGCACGGCTACACCTACATCCCGCCCTATGACGACCCGGACGTCATCGCCGGGCAGGGCACCGTGGCCATGGAAATCATGTGGCAGTTCAGCAAACCCATTCATGCCATCTTTATCTGCGTTGGCGGCGGCGGACTGATTGCCGGTATGGCGGCTTACATCAAATACCTGCGCCCGGAAATCAAGGTGATCGGTGTTGAGCCCGAGGATTCCAACTGCCTGCAGGCGGCCATGAAGGCTGGCAAGCGGGTGGTATTGGACGAAGTGGGCATCTTTGCAGATGGCGTGGCCGTCAAGCAGATCGGCAAATACCCCTGGGAGATCTGCAAGGATCACGTGGACGAGGTGATCACCGTCTCCACTGACGAAATCTGCGCCGCCATCAAGGACGTGTTCGAAGACACCCGCTCCATCGCCGAACCGGCCGGTGCGCTCGGCGTGGCTGGCATCAAGAAGTACATCGAGCGTGAGCAGATCGAGAATGAAAATCTGGTGGCCACCCTCAGTGGGGCCAACATGAACTTCGATCGCCTGCGCTATATCTCGGAGCGCACGGAAATCGGTGAAAAGCGCGAGGCTATCCTGGCGGTGACCATCCCGGAGAAACCGGGGGCCTTCAAGACCTTCATCAACGCCCTGCACAAGCGCAGCATCACCGAGTTCAATTACCGCTACGCCGATGCCACCAATGCGACCATCTTCGTGGGCATCCAGATTGCGGCTGGAGGTCATGGCCGTGAAGACCTTATCCAGGACCTGCGGGAAACCGGATATTCCGTCATAGACCTGACTGAGAGCGATCTGGCGAAGCAGCATATTCGCCATATGGTGGGCGGCCACGCCCCGACGATCACCAATGAGAAGGTCTTCCAGTTCGAGTTCCCGGAGCGCCCGGGCGCCTTGCTGAAGTTCCTGATGTCACTGGGAACCCGCTGGAACATCTCCATGTTCCACTACCGCAACCACGGTGCGGCCTATAGCCGTGTTCTGCTGGGCGCCCAGGTGGAAGATGATGAAGTGAAGGATTTCGAGAAAATGCTCGGCAAGGTTGGCTTCCGCTACGAAAACATGACTGATAATGAGGCTTATCAGCTGTTTTTGGGAGCCGGGAACAGCAAGTCTTCTTAAATTGCAGCGAGAACCGGGGAGGAAGCCCCCTCCCGAAACACGCTCAAGCACATCCATGTGACGCTTGAGCTCCGCCATCCATGGCTCCGCACAGTTTCGGAAGGGGGCTTCCTCCCCGGTTCGGCAAACTTCGGGGTGGCTTACAAAAATTTAATCTGTGAAAAATTGTAAAACGCAGGATAGGTGTTAGTCTTTCGTCTAATTCTTGAAAACAAGAATAGTCAACTGATTTAGATCGATTTTACTATTTAAGACACCGGAGACTCTCCCCATGGGCCGCAAGCCTGACATTATCCGGACGGTCGTGCTGATTTTCGCCGTTGGCCTTGTTATTACTGGCTTTACATCGCTTCAGGCTTCTGACGATGAGCCTACGGCCTCCGATAGCAAAGCCTTTACAGTGTCCGCCGTTCGAGACTAAACCTTACCGAAAGCTCTTCGACCTCATTCGGTAACGCTCTCTGTCAGTCACCACACTGTGCAGAGGGATATCCCAGGGTTCCAGCGGTAACTCCGATACCTTCTGACAGTCATGGGCCAGCCCGATCAGCTTGGGAGCCAGTCGTGGCCGGATTCGCGTAAACGCAAAAGTGCGATCGTAGAAGCCGCCGCCCATGCCCAGCCGACCACCGAAACCATCAAATCCCACCAGTGGAAACAGTACGGCGTCGAGTGCCCATGGTGGTCGCTCCAGTCCTTTGTGGAAGGGTGGTTCCGGAATGCCAAAGCGGTTGGCTGTCAGCTCGGTGCCATCGGTAAAAGGGCTGAAAACCAGCCTGCCGCGGTGCACCGGATGCAGCACCGGCAAATAGAAGTGGATGCCTCGCCTGCGGGCAACATGAACGTACACCTGGGGATCAATTTCACCGTCGTTGGGCAGGTATACGGCAACGTGGCGAGCCCTGAAAAGGTCGGGATGTTTCAACAGGTTCAGCGCAAGCTGGTCGGCAGCGATCTGTTGTTCTTCCACGGATAGCGAGCGGCGCTTCTTCCGAAGAGCCTTGCGAAGATTGCTTCGGGATTGCGAGTCGGGGCGTTCTTCAAAGGGCTGGGGTGAGACAACGTTGGTCAACATAGAGCTTTTTCTACCATCGGGCTGCCCCTGTTGTACAGAAAAATGTCGCCTGTCAGCGCTCACAGGTTATGTCGGTGTGGCGAGCCAATAGGCTATCATTGGCCCTTCAATCTTTTTGTTCAACAGCAGGTCGCCCCATGAACCACGATGCATTAACGAGTGTCCTCGAACTAGACGGCGAAGAACGATACGACTATTTCCTGAGTCAGGTCGGGGAGGAGCGTGAAATCTGGATTCTGGTGAATGCGGAGAATCGCTTTCTCAAGATCGTGTCTGAAGATGGCGATGTGGAGTACCTGCCGGTATGGCCCAGTGAGGCATTCGCGGTGGAGTACGGTAAGGGTTCTGACGATCTCACGCCTAAGCGTATTCCGTTGCCGGATTTTTTCAGGAAATGGGTGCCGGGTCTGACGAAAGATGGTCTGGACGTTGGGGTGCTGCCCGGTGTGGATGAAACCCTTTGGATAACCGAGCCGGAAGAGCTGAAACGCGACCTGCAGGATGAATTGTCGAGTTTCTGAGGGCCTTGGTTGAAAGTAAAGCTTCCCGGGCTGCCGTTTATCGGATGTGGCCCTTGAACCCAGAGTTCAAGGTCGGTGGCCGCTGTGACATATTAGGCTTTCCCCATACGGGGACGTGCTCACAATGCCCTGAAGTAGCCACCTGGGTAGTGCGCATCGGCTCGAGGACGAATCCGACCAGCGAACAGCCCAGGAAGTTAGATTCATTATACGGGCATTGCCGGGGCTGATTGCAACACCTGAATCGGATTCCTGCGCAAAGACTAGTTACCGGTGCCTTCGCCCAAAGCGGTATCGAGCTTTTCGTCCATGGCGTTGAGAATTGAACTGGCGGTGTCCGACATGGTGTCCCGCTCAAGCATCTCATTGGTGATGTTGAGTGCCGCCATCACGGCGATACGTTCGGTACCGAATACCTTGCCGCTGGCACGTATTTCCCGCATTTTGGTGTCCAGGTGCCTGGCGGAGCGGAGAAGGGCTTCCTGCTCTTCCTGGGGGCAGGCGACCAGGTATTCCTTGTCGAGAATCTTGACTTCGACGGTTGTCGGCTGCTGTGGCATCAGTGGTGCTCCAGGGCCCGGAGGCGGCCTATCATGGCTTCAATCTTGTTTTTGGCAAGATCATTCTTGTGCATGAGCTGCGCTCGCTCACGGTTCCAGTCGTCCTGCAGCTCGCGCAGCATCGCGTTGTCACGTTCCAGTTTGCGACAGTGTTCGATCAATCTGTCGAGTTTGTCCGCCAATGCCTGTAGTTCGGACTGTTCCATGAGTCGTCCAACGCCTGTATCAAAGAAGTGAACTAACTATAAGTGTGGACTGCAAGCTGGTCAATTTACAGGGATGTCATGGCCCGCGTTGCGTGATGTCCGTCACTCTGGGGCCACGTGTCCCAGCCCCTGTTTTCGGCTGCCCCGCCAGGCCTGGAGTGCTGGAATCAGTCCCACGAGCAACGCGGCCAGAGGGACGCTGGCGATGATCGACCATTCCGTTGCATTCAGCGGCCGCAAGCCTACCTGAACGCCCCATGTATCCAGTAGCCAGGGGCTAAGAGCCGCGATGCCGGCCGCTCCGGCCAGGATCGCGAGCCCGCAGGCCGCGATGGCCAGCAGAATGCATTCGATCACGTGCAATGCCGCGATGAGGGCCGGCGAAGCCCCGGTAGCCCTGAGAATCGCCACTTCCTGCCGCCGCTGCGCTTGCAGAGTCAGCAACACGGCCACGAGCCCGACCAGGCTGGTGACCACGACAAAGCCGGTGATGCCCAGCAAGGCTTTTTCGAACTGACCCATGATTCGCCAGAGTTCGCTGAGCGCCACCCCAGGGAGAATCGCCGACAACGGTTCGAGCTGCGATTCGTTGATCTGGCGCTGAACCTGAAAAGTCAGCACCTTGCGGTCGATGCCCACGAATGCGGCGGTAATCGCGTCCGGTGTGAGGTCCCTCTGCCTGGCCTGTTCGGGCGTGACGGTTCGCCCGGGGATGGCAACACCGGATTCCCAGCCAATATGGATGGCTTCGAGGCCCTCCAGGCTGACGTAAACTGCCTGGTCCACCGGTGTGCCAGTGGGAGCGAGGATGCCAGTGACCGTAAACGGAGTGTCCTTGTGGTTGGAGAAGCTGGTCTTGCCGCCACCATGGGACAGGACAACCCTGTCGCCAGTCTGGTGAGCGTGCTTGCGGGCTACTTCGGCCCCCAACACCACGTCGAAGACATCGGCGAACCATTCTCCCTCGGCCAATGCGGGTTTCTGGTCCCGACCGTAGCGGAAATGTTCCGGGAACTGCTCGCTGGTGCCGACAACCCGGTGCCCGCGATAACTGTCACCCAGGGATATGGGCACCAGCCAGCCGATGCGCTCATCCTCCTGCAGTTTCTCGTAGGTACTCCAGCGGATGTTATTGGTGGCGTCACCGATGTGAAAGACCGTGTACAGCAGCAGGTTCAGCTGACCGCTGCGAGCGCCCACGATCAGGTCGGTGCCGGAGATGGTGCTGGTAAAGGACTGCTTCACTTCGGTGCGAAGGTACTGAACGCCCAGAAGCAGGGTGATGCTGAGCGTCAGGGTCAGGGTTACCAGCGCCAGTACCCTGCGCCGATACCAGAGGCTTGCCATGGCCAGAGACAGTGCCAGCCGCAGGTTCATGGGGTCACCTCCAGGGCCAGTTGGTGGTTAAAGCGTTGGGCCAGGCTCTTGTCGTGACTGACAAAGACAACGGATGAGTGTTTTTCCGCCGCCAGCCCCAGCAACAACTCGATAAAGCGGTCCCGGTTGTCGCTGTCCAGGGCCGAGGTGGGCTCGTCGGCGAGGATCAGTTCCGGGGCGCCGGTCAGTGCCCGGGCGGCGGCTACTCGCTGTTGTTGCCCGACGCTGAGGGTGGTAACACGCCGGTGCCAATGGCTCTGGGGGATGCCCAGGGCAGTCAGCAGGGATTTCGCTTCTGCCTCCGGCGAAGACAAGGCCCGCGCTCGGCGTTTCCGTGAAAGCTTGCAGGGCAGTGTGACGTTGTCCAGCGTGCTCAGGTAGGGCACCAGGTTGAACTGCTGGAAGATAACGCCCATGTGGTCGGCCCTGAATCGGTCGCGTTGGCCGCTGGTCAGGCCTGCCAGGTCTGTGCCCAGTAATTCCAGGCGACCGGTGTCCGGCACGATCAGGCCTCCCATCAGGCTCAGGAGTGTGCTCTTACCGCTACCGCTGGGGCCTCGCAGGAAAAGGTGTTCACCGCTGTTCAGTGTTACGTCAGGATAGCGGATGCCCGGCTGGGTCCGGTCCCAGCGAAAAGCGAGTTCGCTGATGCGGAGGGTTTGCCGTGGGGTTACGGAACTCTCTGAGGTTACGGAACTATCTTTGTGCAAGTCTGTCTTGCCGGTCATGTCAGGCATTGGTCATCCGGTGTATGATCCCTGAATCGTTACAGGAGACGTCAGTTTTATGTCAGAACCTCTGGAATCCCGCTCGCGGCAACGCTCTCTGTTCGCCACCCTGTGTATGGTGGCGCTGGTCGCGGCCTTCAGTCTTTCAACCGCCGTTAGCGCAAAAGACGCCTCGCAAGAGATCGACTGGCTGGAATTGATGCCAGAGGAGGATCTCAACCTACTCGAGAATATGCCAGAAGTCTCCCACGAGGGTGACGGCCCTGCCACATTGCCGGACGAGATCATGACAGGCCGCGTGGTGCCTGAAATGGATGGCCGGTCGGGCCGGATTCCGGGTTTCGTCGTGCCGCTGAAAACCACACAGGATATGCGCATTCTGGAGTTTTTCCTGGTGCCATACTATGGCGCCTGCATACACGTGCCGCCACCTCCTCCAAACCAGATCATCCATGTGAAGTACAAGAAGGGCTTCAAGCTGGAAGCACTCTACGATCCGGTGTGGATTGAGGGCACCCTGAAGATCGAGAAGACCGAGAACGACATTGCTTCGTCCTCCTACTCCATCGTGGCGGAGAACGTCTCACCCTACGAGGAGTAATGTCTCTGCAGGGCGTTCATAGGTCAGTTGTTGGCAGTAAATGCCCGGTTTGAGGGTGTCAGCCGGGCACTACCCTGGCCAGAGGGGCTGACCCATTCGACGGTGAGCTCCTCCATGCCCTCGAACCTCTCCATCAGTGCCGATGTAAATTCCTGATCGGCGTCGATGCGGTTGCATTCCAGTTGCTGGGATACGTCGTATTCCCGATGAGTGGCTTCCCCATGATGTTCTTCGTCATGATGTCCTTCGTCGTGATGTTCGGCCTCGTGATGATCGTGCTCGTCGTGGCCGTGATGAGTCTCCCCACCATGGTTTTCGTCTTCCCCGCCGAGTTCCACGGCTGCGGCCGTCACGCGGCAGTCGGCCGCTGCGGTGTTGACCAGCGGCGTGGTTTCCAGCCAGCGGGTAATGTCCGCCAACCGGCTTTTTTCCGCCTCTGTGCGGGCGCCATGCTCGAACCCGGCGAGGTTGTAGGCCGGGGAATTGAGCATCAGGTCAATACGGTTTTCTTCCACCGCCATCTGCAATCGGGCATGGCCGTGCTCGTGGGCGCCGGGATTGTCGGCGGCCAGCGCCATCGGTGCCAGGCTGCAGGCGGCGACCATACATCCAAGTGTATGCAGCGAGCGTGGACGGTTGGGGGGTAAGCGTTTAGCGGACATGGCAGGCGGCTCTCCTTGAAATTGATATGTTATAACATAATTTACTCTTTCCCGGTCCGGAATCAAGAGGGCAAGTGTCTTAAATGCGCCTGAATGCTAGGATAGGGCCTTCACTCATTCATACAGGACCGTCCCGTTTCATGTCCGAAACCGACACCTCCAACGCCCGCGCCGTCGCCTTTGAGCGCTGGGCGAATATGTTCACCGCTCACAAGGCTTTCAGTCATCCATCAGAGCTCCATGGCGTGCTTTGTGGCCGGCTCGCTGCCGGCGCTCGTATCAATGAAGAAGAATGGCTGGCCATGGTGTGTGAGCACATGGGCCTGCCCCAGGCTGCGACCGACGAATCGGACGAATTGCGGGAATTTATGGCCTCGGCCTATAGCCAGACGCTTGAGCTGTTGAAGGCTACCGATATGAGTTTTCAGCCCTTGCTGCCGGACGATGATTACGCCATCGAACAGCGACTGGAAGCGCTCACCTCCTGGGTGCGTGGTTTCCTGGAGGGCATGGCGCTGTCCGCTGGTCAGGCACTGGGTGAGGCGCCGGATGAGATTCGCGAACTCATTGAAGATCTGGTGGCGATCAGTCAGGTGGCCGATGATGACGAGCCGGACGATGAAAGCGAACAACAATTGATGGAAATCGTCGAATATGTACGGCTGGGGGCGCTAGCGGTGTTTACTGAGTTCAATCCGCCGGAAAAGCCGTCACCCAATACCCCGACTTTGCACTGAACAACGCTGATACCCGTGGGAGACTTCATGGCTTCACTGATACCCGTCAAGGAATTCAACGATCGCCGGCACCGGCTGATGGAAAGAATGGCGCCGGATAGCATTGCCATACTGCCAGCCGCCCCTGAACGGGTGCGCAACCGGGATGTCCTGCATCCGTTTCGCCAGGACAGTGACTTCCATTACCTGACGGGGTTTGGTGAGCCGGAAGCGGTCCTGGTTCTGATTCCCGGCCGGGAGCATGGAGAGTCCGTACTTTTCTGTAAGGAACGAAACCCGGAAAAGGAGCTTTGGGATGGCTTCCTGGCAGGCCCCGAGGGTGCCATCGAGACCTTCGGCCTGGACGATGCCTTTCCCATTGCCGATATTGACGACATCCTGCCCGGCATGATCGAAGGTCGCAGCCGGGTGTATTACCCACTGGGCAAAGATCATAATTTTGATGCCAAGGTGATGGACTGGGTCAAACTGATCCGCAGCAAGGTGCGTTCGGGGGCCCATCCGCCCGGCGAGTTCGTAGCCTTGGAACACTTGCTCCACGACCTGCGCCTGTACAAGAGCGCGGCGGAAATCAAGGTGATGGCAAGGGCCGGCGAGATCAGTTGTGAGGCCCACAAGCGGGCGATGAAGAGGGCCGGCAAAGGGGTCTTTGAATATGCCCTGGAAGCCGAACTGATCCACACGTTTATGGAAAACGGTGCCCGCTCCACGGCCTATCCGTCGATTGTGGGGGGCGGCCAGAACGCCTGTATCCTCCACTACATTGAAAACAGCGCCCCGTTGAACGATGGCGACCTGGTGCTTATCGATGCAGGCTGTGAACTGGAATGCTATGCCTCCGATATTACCCGTACCTTCCCGGTCAGCGGAAGGTTCAGCGATGAGCAGCGGGCCCTGTATGAAGTGGTGCTGGCGGCCCAGTACGCGGCCATTGAGGAAGTTCGTCCCGGGAATCACTGGGACCATCCCCACCAGGCCGCACTGAAAGTACTTACCCAGGGCTTGATCGATCTTGGCCTGCTCAAGGATACGACGGTAGAGCAGGCCATCGAGGAACAGGCGTTCAAGCCGTTCTTCATGCACCGTACCGGCCATTGGCTTGGCCTGGATGTGCATGATGTCGGGGACTACAAGGTGGGCGATGCGTGGCGCGAACTGGAGCCGGGCATGGCACTGACCGTGGAGCCCGGGCTATATGTGGCGCCGGACAACACCAGCGTGGATGCGAAATGGCGTGGTATCGGCATTCGCATCGAGGATGACGTGGTGGTGACGAAAGAGGGCTGTCGGGTACTCACCGAGGCGGTCCCCAAGACCATTCCCGAGATTGAAGCGCTGATGGCCGACTGACCGTGAACCAGCACGATACCGATATCATCATCGCCGGTGGTGGGCTGGCAGGAGCCACCCTGGCATTGGCGCTGGCGAGAACCTTGCCGCAATTGCGGGTGACCGTGGTAGAGGCGTTTCCGTTGTCTCCGGAGGCCCTGCCTGACAGTTACCAGCCCAGCTACGATGCCCGCTCCACAGCGCTGGCCTGGGGCTCAAGATTGATCTTTGAAGAACTGGGCCTGTGGCAACAGCTTTCCGAGCATGCCACGCCCATTCGCCATATTCATGTATCGGATCGTGGGCATTTCGGGGCCACGCGCCTGAACGCCGCCGAGCACCAACAGGAGGCTCTGGGCTATGTCGCGGACAACCGCTGGATGGGGCTGTGCCTGATGCGGGAACTGCTGCAGACGCATGTGGTCTGGGAAGCACCGGCGGAAGTGACAGCCATGCAGCCGCTATCGGAGGGTGTTCGCGTTACCCTGGGCGCCGACACGGGAAATCGGGAACTGACCGCGCAGTGTCTGTTGGTGGCTGACGGCGGCCGTTCCGGCCTGCGTGAAACACTGGGCTTCCGGGTCAATGAACAGGCGTATGATCAGCATGCCCTGATCGCCAATGTCTCCACCTCCCATAGTCATGAGTTTACCGCGTTTGAACGTTTCACCGATGCTGGCCCCATGGCGTTGTTGCCTCACGGCTCGCCAGCGCGCGCCGGCACAAACGCCGCCCTGGTATGGACGTTGAGTAGTAAGGCTCTTGATGAACTGCTGTCATTGGGCGATGACGATAAGTGCCAGCGACTGCAGCATCGTTTTGGCTGGCGCCTGGGGCGTTTTACCCGCATCGGTGAATGCAGCCACTACCCGCTGACCCTGAAAACCGTGGATGAGGCGGTTCGGCCTGGTGTGGTGTTGGTAGGCAATGCGGCGCACACCCTTCATCCGGTTGCCGGTCAGGGCTTCAACCTGGCGTTGAGAGGCCTGATGGCGCTGGTGGAACAGTTCCGTGTGGCCGTCGAGCAGCAGCAACCCCTGGGCAGCCTGGGCGTGCTTAACGCTTATCAGGCTCGTCATCGCCGGGACTGGCAACAAACCGTACGGTTTTCCGACTCACTGATCCAGCTTTTCGGTAATCATCTACCCCTGGTGGCCACCGCCCGCGACGCCGGCCTGATGGGGCTGGATCTGCTACCCGGCGCCAAGCGCTGGTTTGCCCGCCAGGCTATGGGCCTGGGTGGGCGCCGGGCCGAGCTTCGTACTCCTGACAACGTTTTCTCGGAACGCAATGACCATGAGTGAGCAACCGCAATTCGATATCCTGGTGGTTGGCGGCGGCATGGTGGGCTCGGCCCTGGCGCTGGGTTTGTCTCGGCAGGGCTGGAATGTCGGGCTGGTGGAAGGTGCCGACCGAAAGGCCTTGATGCAGGGCCTCGAAGAAGCGCTATCTGTGGAAGATTTCGACCCCCGCGTGAGCGCCATTTCGGTCGCCAGCCAGCGGCTGCTGGAACAGTTGGGGGTATGGCCGGACATAACCGCTGGTCGCCACTGTTCCTACCAGACAATGACGGTGTGGGACGGCGATGGCACCGGCCGCATCCAGTTCGAGGCGGCAGAGCTCCGCGCCCCGGCGCTGGGTACGATCATTGAGAACCGTCGAATTGTGCAGGCACTGTTTGATGCCCTGGCTGACAGCGCTGTGACCCTGATTGACGGGGTCAGGGTGAGTGGCTGGTGGCAGGACGGGCACACGCGAGGCATCCGCCTGGAAGACGGCCAGACCTTCGGCGCCAGGCTTGTAGTGGCGGCGGACGGTGCCCACTCCCGATTGCGCCAGTGGGTGGGGCTACCGACCCGCGAGTGGGATTACGGCCAGCAGGCCATCGTATGCACCGTTCGAACGGCCCAGAGCCACCGCTATACCGCCTGGCAACGGTTCTCGCCCACAGGACCTCTGGCGTTCCTGCCATTGTTGTCAGAGTCCGGCGATGAGCATTTTTGTTCTATTGTATGGTCACAGGATACTGAAGAGGCACGGCGTCTGATGGGGCTGGATGACCACGCCTTCAAAGCGGAGCTGGAACGGGCGATAGAGCGTGAACTGGGCGCAGTGGATCGGGTCTCGCGTCGCTACGCGTTTCCTTTGCGTCAACGCCATGCCAAGGAATACATCGCCCCTGGCTTTGCGCTGGTGGGCGATGCCGCCCATACCATTCATCCCCTGGCCGGCCAGGGGGCAAATCTGGGTTATGGGGATGTTCGTGCGTTGCTGGATGAACTTGCCAGTGCCCGGAGCAAAGGCATTGATCCAGACAACGAGCTTGTTCTGGCTCGCTACCAGCGCCGTCGCAAGGGAGAGAACCTCGCGATGATGGCGGCCATGGAAGGTTTCAAGCAACTGTTTGGCCGTGATGAGTTGACCCTGCGTTGGCTGCGCAACACCGGCATGCGCTGGCTGAACCGGCTTGGGCCGATCAAGAACCGTATTGCGGCCGAGGCCATGGGGCTGGATGCCTGAGTATGGTTTTCAGGGCGCACCATAAACATCGTTGAACCAAAAGGAATTCGTTATGGCTGCCAGCAGTCTCCTCGTATTGATTGATGACATCGCCACGGTTCTGGACGATGTGGCGTTGATGACCAAGGCGGCCACCAAGAAAACCGCTGGCGTGCTGGGGGATGACCTCGCGCTCAATGCCCAGCAGGTAACCGGTGTGAAACCCGCGAGGGAACTGCCGGTGGTCTGGGCGGTGGCGAAGGGCTCGATGCTCAACAAGGCCATCCTGGTTCCGGGGGCTCTCGCCATCAGCTTCTTTGTGCCCTGGTTGGTGATTCCCCTGCTGATGCTGGGTGGCGCCTTTCTCTGCTTTGAGGGGTTTGAAAAAATCGCTCACCGGTTCCTTCACAGGCAGGAAGATGAACAGCACAAGGAAGAACTTCGCAACGCCCTCAAAAATCCCGACGCCGATCTGAAAGCGGTTGAGCAAGACAAGATCAAAGGGGCGATCCGCACAGACTTTATCCTGTCGGCCGAAATCATAGCGATCACCCTGGGAACGGTCAGTAGTCAGGGCATCGGAATGCAGTTCATGGTGCTGACGGTCGTCGCCATAATGATCACCATCGGTGTCTATGGCCTGGTGGCCGGCATTGTGAAACTGGACGATGGCGGTTTGTACCTCAGCCAGAAAGAAAGCCCATTCGCCAAGCGGGTTGGGGAAGGCATCCTCTGGTTTGCTCCCTGGATGATGAAAGCCTTGTCAGTGCTGGGCACCATCGCCATGTTCCTGGTGGGTGGTGGCATTCTCACCCATGGACTACCACCGGTGTATGAGGCCATTCATCACTTTGTCGAAGGTTTTGGTGGTTTCGCTCAGGCCGTTATTCCGGTGCTTGCGGACGGTGTTTTCGGCGTTGTAGCGGGCGCGCTACTGGTAGCGGTGATCACACCACTGACAAAACTCTGGAAGGCGCGTTCGGCCTGAGCTAACCGCAGGCGTCGAACAGGCGGCTGACCAGCACAGGCACGGCGGTCTCCACCCGGAGGATACGGTTGCCAAGGTGCACCGCCTCGCAGCCCGCCTCGATCAGCTTGTCGACTTCATACGGTATGAACCCGCCTTCCGGGCCAACGCACAGGGTGGCGGGTTCGTTGATGTGTGCTGGGCAGGGCGTGCTGGTACCGGGATGGGCCACCAGAGCCCGGGTATTGTTTAGCAGGGCCGGCAGCTCGTCTTCCACAAACGGCTTGAACAGCTTGCGGACGTGCAGCCGCGGCAGGTGGGTGTCCCGCGCCTGCTCCAGGCCGAGTACCATGTTTTCCCGCAGATTGTCGTCCGACAGCCACGGCGTTTGCCAGAAGCTTTTCTCCACCTTGTAGGCATTGATCAGCCAGATATCCTTGACGCCAAGGGTTGCGCAGGTCTGCAGTACACGGCGGAACATCTTTGGCCGTGGCATGGCCAGGACCAAGGTCAAGGGCAGGGGGGCTGGCGGCGGTGCGGTTAATTCCACCTGAAGTACGGCCTCGGTATCGGTAAGCCTGAGCACGCGGCCTGTGCCAATATCGCCGTCGACAAGGCCCACGGGTACCAGATCGCCTTCCGCGACCTTCAACACTGCATGCAGGTGTGCCAGCCGGCGGCCCTTGAGGACGGCTGTGTCCGTTGCCACGAAATCATCCTGGAACAGCAGTGCCAGGTTCATTCGTTGGAGGCGTCCGTTGCATCAGGGGCTTCCACCTCGCGCCTGGCGAGCCGACCAAACAGAATGCCGAGTTCAAACAACAACCACATGGGCACCGCCAGCAGGGTCTGGGAGATGATGTCCGGTGGCGTCAACAACATGCCGATCACGAAGCAGCCCACCACAATGTACGGGCGCTTCGCAGCGAGGTCCTCGGGCGTGGTGGCGCCAGTGAGAATCAGCAGTATGGTGGCGATGGGAATTTCGAAGGCAACCCCGAAGGCGAAGAACATCTTCAGTACGAAATTGAGGTAGCTGCTGATATCCGGCAACTCCACAATGCCTTCCGGGCCGATGGCGGTGAAGAATCCGAACACCAGCGGGAACACCACGTAATAGGCAAATGCCGCCCCCAGATAGAACAGGACGACCGACGTAAACAGTAAGGGGAACGCCAGCTTCTTCTCATGGGCATACAGGCCTGGCGCGATAAAACTCCAGAGCTGGTAGAGGATCACCGGTATGGCCACGAACACAGCTAGCACCAGGGCCAGTTTCAATGGCGCGAAGAACGGTGAGGTGATGTCCGTTGCGATCATGGTCTGGCCGACTGGCAGCAGGTCTCGCAAGGGTTGCGATATCAGCAGGTAGAGTTCATTGGCAAACGGGTAGATGGCGGCAAAACAGATGATTACCGCCAACACCATTTTCAGCAGGCGGTTGCGCAGCTCCAGCAAATGCTCGATCAGTGGCATTTCCGGCTGTGCATCTTCGGGACGTTGGGCGTTTTTGCCGTCGGGCTGGGTGGTCATGAACGGTTATCCGGCGTGCTTTCCTGTTGTTTCAGGGTGCTATCGGCCGACTGGTCGTGCCTGCTGTCATCCTCTCGTGGAGGATCATCGGGGGCCAGAGAGGCATGTCCGGAACCGTTGGCCGAGGTTGGGTCCTCCTCCGGCTCCAGCATGGGTTCCGTTTCAGGCTCTGACTGTTCGGCAGTCCGCCGGGTTGCGGGCGCGGGCCGGTGTTTGGACTTCCCGTCGTCGGACAGAACCATGTGCTCGTACTTCTTGGCCTCGTCCAGGGCGCCGCGCACCGATTTCTGGACATCGTCCAGGCCGACGTCGCCGGCCTGGCGCAGTTCTTCGCGAAGCTCTTCCGCCTTCAGCTGACGGTCGAGTTCCGAGGAAAACTGGCTCACCATGCGGCGGGCACCCCCTATCCAGCGCCCGGCTGCCCGGGCCGCTGTAGGCAGCCGTTCGGGGCCAAGAACCAGTAGCGCAATGACGCCGCAGATCAGCAGCTCGACAAAGCCGATATCAAACATTCAGCCCGTCTCAGCTGTGGGACTTGTCCCGTGGCTTTTCTTCGGCGCGGGCTTCATGAGCCTTCACGTCGGACTCTTCTTCGATGGCGTCCGGGTCATCGTCCTTCTTGTCGTCGTCGTTCATGGATTTTTTGAACCCACGAATGGCACCGCCCAGATCCCCGCCGATATTACGGAGCTTTTTGGTTCCGAATAACAGAATAACAATGCCAAGTACGATTAGGAGTTGCCAGATACTGATGCCCATGCCGGGACCCTCGTCTTAAGGTTTCTGTTACGATTGATTGTACGCCACTTCGGGGGGCTTCCGGAAACCCTCTTCAGGGTTGCCCGGATCACTGATCCCGGGAGGCTTTTTCTTCAAGGCCAGACAGGTCAAATCGGCTGGCGAGCTCGTCGATGACGTCCTTGGGGCCAAGGCCAAGCCGGGACAGCATTACCATGCTGTGAAACCAGAGGTCGGCGGTTTCATAAACCACGTCCCGGGTTTCACCGGAGTGCTCCGCGTCCTTGGCGGCCAACAACGTCTCGGTGCACTCTTCCCCTACCTTTTCCAGGATCTTGTTGAGCCCCTTCTGGTGCAGGCTGGCGACATAGGAGGTTTCCGGATCGGCCTCCTTGCGGGCTTCCAACACCTGGGCCAGCTGCTCAAGAATGTCACTCATGGTTGCTACCTCCCTGTTTGTCACCGTAAATAGCGCCGGGATCCCGCAGAACCGGATCTACGCTCGTCCATTGCCCGCCTTCCAGTTTGCGATAGAAGCAGCTTCGTCGCCCGGTGTGGCAGGCGATACCGCCTTTCTGCTCAACCTTCAGAAGAATCACGTCTTCATCGCAGTCCAGCCGGATTTCCGAGATCACCTGTTGGTGCCCGGAGGTTTCCCCTTTGCGCCACAATTTGCCGCGGGAACGGGACCAATATACGGCCTGGCCTTCTTCAGCGGTCAGCCGGAGCGACTCTGCGTTCATCCAGGCCATCATCAGGATGTCGCCGGTAGCGGCGTCCTGGGCAATGGCAGGTATCAGCCCATCCGCATTCCAGCGGATTTCCTCTAACCAGTCAGGCGCCCCGACTCTAGCGTTTGAATCTTGCATTTAGATGACTTCCGTCAGTTTTTCCGTTCATGGCCTACAGCCAGCCAGGCCGCCACGGCCAGTAAGGCCCAGCCATGAACGGGCATGGTCTGTGCCAGGGTGGCAAGGTCATGGTCGAGGCTCAGCCAGGCCACCCCCGCCAAGGCTGCAGCGGCCAGCCCCCGTCGCCAGCGCCGGTCGGCCCGGGCCCGGTTTTCACGAATAAGCTCCAGTGTAGCGCGACTGGGGTGGTCGTTGGAGCCCGTGTTGCGTAACTGCACCAGCGCGTCGTGTACCAGTTGTGGCATTTCCGGCGACTGCTCCAGCCAGGCGGGCAAATGGGACTGCAGGGATTTGATCAGGCCGGACGGGCCGATGCGTTTGCGCATCCAGGCTTCCAGGAAGGGTTGAGCAGTGCTCCAGAGGTCCAGATCCGGATAAAGCTGACGCCCCAGGCCTTCCACATTCAGCAGGGTTTTCTGCAGCAGTACCAGTTGCGGTTGCACTTCCATGTTGAAGCGCCGCGCCGTCTGGAACAGCCGTAGCAGGAAGTGGCCAAAGGAGATGTCTTTCAGTGGCTTCTCGAAAATCGGCTCGCAAACGGTGCGGATAGCGGCCTCGAATTCGTTGACCCGGGTGTCCGGTGGCACCCAGCCGGACTGGATATGCAACTCGGCGACCTGGCGGTAATCGCGGCGGAAAAACGCCAGCAAATTGCGGGCAAGATAGCTTTGGTCATCCGGTGCAAGAGTGCCAACGATGCCGAAATCGATGGCAATGTACTTCGGGTCCTCGGGGTTGCTGACATCCACGAAAATATTGCCGGGGTGCATGTCGGCGTGAAAGAAGCTGTCCCGGAAGACCTGGGTGAAGAAGATCTCCACCCCTTTCTCTGCCAGTACTTTCAGATTGACGCCGGCTTCACGAAGCGCCGGAACGTCGGCAATGGGGATGCCGTGGATGCGCTCCATGACCAGAACGGACTTGCGTGTGTAGTCCCAGTCGATGGAGGGGATATAAATCAGCGATGAGTTCTCGAAATTACGGCGCAGCTGACTGGCGTTGGCGGCTTCGCGTTGCTGGTCGAGTTCGTCATGGATGGTGGAATCGTAGTCCGCCACCACTTCCACCGGGTGCAGCCGACGGCCTTCGGACCAGTAGCGTTCCAGCAGACCGGCCATCATGTACATCAATGCCAGGTCCTGGCGGATGACCCGTTCAATGTCGGGGCGGATGACCTTGACCACGACTTCCCGGCCGTCGAGAAGTGTGGCGGCATGCACCTGGGCGACGGAGGCAGAGGCCATGGGCTCACGGGAAAACTCCGCAAACAGTTCCGACACCGGCGCACCGAGGGATTTTTCGATAATGCCCTGGGCGACGTCGCCGGGAAAAGGCGGTACCCGGTCCTGCAGGTTTTTGAGGGAAAGCGCCATGTCGTCGGGTAGCAAGTCCCGTCGCGTCGACAGGATCTGGCCGAATTTGACGAATACCGGCCCCAGCTCTTCAAACGCGAGGCGTAGGCGGTCCCCCCGGTCCAGCTTGGGTTTCGGAAACAGGTGCCAGGGGGCCAACAGGAAAAACACTTTCAGGGGGACAGGCAGTTCCGCCAGCGGTAGAAAGGTGTCCAGCCGGTAGCGGCAGAAGACCCAGGCAATGCGAAACAGGCGTTGCAGGCGCGTCACGGCGTCTCCGTTTGGCTGTCTCTTATACACATCTCCGAGCCCACGAGACTAGGCA
>OJBS01000067.1_pt1 | contig 62269 bp, 75 predicted proteins | sample 1590941 | NCBI WGS metagenome assembly OJBS01 (sample SAMN05416785, study PRJEB24817) | seawater metagenome | isolation source: Sea water | place: Canada:Atlantic | collected 2013-11 | reverse complement strand
TGAGACTGCTGAGACTGCTGAGACTGCTGAGACTGCTGAGACTGCTGAGACTGCTAATACTGACATTGCGGCTTACAACGCGTTTATATCTCAATTTTCAGGGGACTTAACCGCTGCGGACGCAGCGACAATAGCAGCGAGTGGCTACCCTATGGCTCAAATTGCCGCTTCTTTTAACAAGCCTGTTGAAGATATGCAGAAGTTTATTGACTACTATGTAACTCCCGTAGAAAAGCTTGCAGGGGGAGGTTATATGGGGGGTCAAGGGTACTACCTAGGGGGTACAACAGACGGTATGGCTGACGAAATTCCTGCTACAATCGACAACAACCAACCAGCAGCCTTAAGTGATGGGGAGTTTGTAGTCCCTGCTGACGTAGTAAGCCATTTAGGTAACGGTAATTCGGACGCTGGGGCAAAGAATTTATATAGCATGATGGACCGCGTGCGCACAGACCGCACCGGTAACCCAGAACAAGGTCGCCAAATCGACCCTAACAAATACTTAGCGTAGGTAAAAATTATGGTTACTAGTAATGTAGGCGCAGGCCAAGTAGCAGAAGAATCCTCATTATCCAGTTGGGCGGGGCCTTATGTAACTGAGATGTTAGGTCGGGGCCAAGCACTTGCACAGCAGCCCTACCAAGCCTATATGGGTCCGCTTACTGCGGGGCAGTCCTCTCTACAAGGACAGGCTTTTAAAGGGTTAGGTGCTCTTAGCGCCCCTACTAACATGGGTGGGTTTAGTCCTCAGTCTTTTACGGGCGCAGGGTACACTCCGCCAACTGCTACCCAAGCGGCGGCAGGGAGCACGCCTACCTATACCCCAGCTTCAGGGAACGTACTACAAGAGTACATGACACCCTATCTACAGGGCGCACTTCAGCCACAGTACGATGCGGCGCGTCGGCAATCTGAGATACAAGCCCAACAGCTCCAAAGCCAATACGGCAAAGCCGGTGCCTACGGTGGGTCTCGTCAAGGTATTGCAGAAACAGAATTACAGCGCGGCCTACTAGATCGTATGTCGGGAATTACCGGCACAGGCTATCAAACAGCCTTTGAACAAGCGCAAAAGCAATTTAACACCGAGCAAGACCGGCAAATGACTGCGCAGCAGCGCACTAACCAATACGGTATGGATGTGTTAGGTGCACAACAAGATGCGGGTTCTGTGCAGCGTGCGATTGAAGCGCAAGGTATTGCCGCAGATATAGGGCAGTTTGGACAAGAAAGAGACTACGCTCAGAATCAAACTTTGTTTATGCAGTCATTGCTACAGGGATTACCGCTTGAAACCCAAAGCTATTCTTATGAGCAACCTAGCGGGTTGCAGAGTTTGGCTGGTGGCGCGTCCGATATACAGAGCATTCTTGACTTGTTATCTGGTAAATCATAGGAGCTAGAAATGAACGGTATACAATCTTTAATGCAGGGCGCTCCTACACAAGCTCCGCAACCCCAACAAGCGCAAGCTCCGCAGGGGCAAGCTATGCCCTCTCAAAATGACCCCCGTTTGAATGCGGCTATGGGCTTGGTTGATGAGGGTGTGCCCGGAGAAACTAAAGCATTAGGGATGAAAAACCAAGCTGCTGACTTGCTAGAGAAGGCTATGCAGCTCATGCAATCTGCGGAGCGTCAAACGGCTATGGACCAACCGCCTCCCACGCCCCCTACTGTTGCTGAACAAGTAGACAAAAAAACTATGGAAGGCGTAGCTGGGTTATTGCAGCGCTTAGGTCCGGGTATGCAGCAGCGTGGGCAGCAAGCTCAAAGACAGCAAGCACGCCAAATGGTGGGGGGTATGCCTTCTATGGGCGCTCCTAATATGCAAGGTATGGCTAATGGCGGTATTGTTGGGTATGAAAAGGGCGGGGAAATTGAAATACAACCTATGATGGGTCCTCCCGAACCTAATATAGCGCAGCGTGCAGGCCAAGGGCTTATGAACTACGGTGCCAATGCCCAAGAGAGCATGGGGATATTACAAGAAGCTAAAGCTGGTATCGGCGTACCGTACGAAGAAAGATCGGCGGTAATGAAGCAGGTACGCGACGAGATAGCCGCCCAGAACCAAAACAGAGACCCTAACTTCTTAGAGCAGATGGGAAGAAAGTTAATGGATGTAGGGCTTAATATAGAAGAGAGCAAGGCAATCATTAAGAAGTTCTACAACAGCCTTGGCAAAACCTACGAAGAGATGTCTAACGGTATGGCCCAAGGCGGTATTGTTGGTTTCGCGGGTCCAACCGGCTCCAGTGTAGGTGGTATGGGTGCTGAAGGGGCTTTTGGAGACTTTACTGACCGTCGTAATTACATGGGTGAAACCGACGAAGATATTCAAAACGAGTTTTTACAACTGTCTCGTGACTTGGCTAATACCGACGTAGATGCAGCGGTGTCAGCGGAGTCAGACCGTTTTAAAGAACTAACCGGTGCAGACGAGCTAATGGCGGAACGCAAGGCAAAAAGCGCTGCTTTAGAAGCCCAAAGAGAAGCTAGATTTAGCCCAGAAGAAACACGTAGGCGCAGAATAAGTTCGGGTCTTGCGGGTCTTGCAGAAAGGGGTTTAGGTGGTTTTGGGGCGGGTGATACTGCCGAGAGAGATAAAATTTCTACTGAACAAATTGCAGCTTCAGAAGCTTCTCTTGCCGATATGGATAAGTTAATTGAAGACTTGCGTGAGCTTGGCATGGGGCAGTTTGAAGCCGAAAAACAAGCGCGTGAGTTGGCAAATACTAACAGACGCCAAGGTTTGACTGATGGACAAGCCATACTTAAAGCCCGAGAAGATGTTAGAAAAGCGGCTAAGCAAGATGAAACAACTCGTCGTGGTCAAGATATAACGGCTGAAACTCAAAGGTACGTTGCTGATAAAAATGCTGGTAGGATAACTGACTTAACCCGAGCTATTGATGCGCTTAAAAAGGAAGCTGAGGCAAAGGGTACACCTATAACCGATGCGGAAGCTATGCGTCAGTACTTCGGTATGCAGTCTGGGATGCAAGGAGTCCTACAGCGAGGCGCAGCGGCTGAACGAGATTCTGCCAACGATGCCCGAGAAACAGCACTAGAACGAGTGTCGATTTTAGGTCCAGACGGCCCTGCTTATAGAGAAGCGCAAAAAGAAGGTAAAGGCGAAGAGTTCTTAAATAACATAATAAACGAAGAGCGGGCGCAGTTAGGGCTTTCACTCTTAGGAGCCTCCTCTGCCAGCACTACTACAGGTGTGGATATTAGCGGCATAAACCCAACGGCTGTTCAGAACCTTAGAGATAATCCAACTGCGCAGAATAGAGCATATTTTGACCAAGCCTTTGGGGTAGGTAGTGCAGCGGCGGTCTTAGGCCAATAAGGAAGTAGTCATGGCGGAGCAAAAGTTAGGGGGAGAAAATCCTTTTCTACAATACGTTACGCCCGCTACGGGCGATTTGGGGCTTACGATTGAAGAGGAGAACCCGTTTTTACAATACGTAGAACCTATCGCTGAATACAACCCGTTTTTACAGTACGTAAGTGCTCCTGAACCCGAAGACACTGGGTTTTTCTCTGAGTTGGGTAAAGGGTTTCAAGGGTTTGAGTTCGGTACAGTTGCTCCTAAGATTGGCCTGCAAGCGGACTCCGGTATTGTTGCCAAGTCACGTCAGTATCTTGGTGCCTACACTCAGTTAGAGCAAGGTGCTACCGCAGAGGACATAGCAGCAGCTTCGGAAGGAGCGCTTAACCTTGAACAACTCCAACGCTACCAAGAAGGTACCGAAGAAGAACGTCAAAAACTCCGTGAGTTTAGTGAAACTACCGGCGGTCAAGCAACCACTCGCACCCTAGATAGGCTTGGCACTCTTGCTGAGTCTGAAGCTCGCACTCAAGAATTTGCCCCTGCTGTACCCGGCGTAACCGATGTAAAAAGTTTAGCTGATTTTAGAGATTGGTTGGGCTACTCCATAGGCTCAGGAGCTAAGCAAATACTTCCCATCATGGGCGCGGCTGCTGTAGCCGGTGTTCCCGGTGCATTAGCTGTGGGTGTTCCCCTTGCTGCGGGAGAAACTATAAGTAACCGTCTAAGTTTTATTCAAGACGTAGTTAAAGACCTTTCTCCCGAAGAACAAGCGATAGCAATTGCTGAGTACCTAGAAAAAACTGGAGATACTACAACTATAGTTGCCCTTACCTCGGGTGCGTTAGACCTTGCCGGTCCTGTTGGAAGCATACTAAAAAGACGCCTTGTTAAAGATTTAGGTAAAGAAGTCGTAGAGCGCACAGCTACAGACGTGCTTAAAGGGGCACCAAAAGAATTCTTAAAAGATGCTTTGGAAGAAGGTGCTACTGGTGCGGCACAAGAAGCCACTCAAATTGCGGGCAAGCGTGCTACCGGCGAGCAAGTAGGGGACTTACTTAGCGACGAAAATATTAAGTCCGTTATAGACTCAGCGGCGGCTGAAGCGGCGGGTGGCATTGCAGGCAGTGGGATAAATGTAGCTACAGACGCCGGACGACAGCTTGTAGAGAAAAAGAAGAAAGAAATAATAACTCGTGTACTAGCCAACCAAGCGAAAGCAGCGGACTTTACCGAGCTAACAGAACAAGAGTTAATGGAGTTTGGTTCGCGTATTGACCAATATATGCGTGAGGGTAAGAGCGAAGAAGAAGCGGTTAAACTAGCAGGTCAAGATTCTATTACAGGTGATGTAGGTGCGATTGAAGGGGCTTCTGCCCAAGCCGAAGAAGAAGTCGCTGGTGCCCCAGAAAGTTTAGCCCCCGGTGAAAGCGTTGAAATAGACGAAACTGTAGACCTGCCCCAAGAAGAAAAGGAAGGCATCTTAGACATGGCGCGTAACGACGCGCAAAATAAGACAGAGTATGACGAAGAGATGAGTCAAAACCAAATGATCATCTTTGAAACTCTAGGCCCTAATGCCGCTGCGCTGTTTGAAAGTACAGCACGAGCTTTAATAGACGCTAAAAAACCTTCTGTTGCCGAGCCTGCTCTTGGAGAAATATCACAAGAGGAACTAGAAGACGGAAAGCCAGCCCCAGCACTCGCCTCTATAGACCAAAAGCTAGAAACAAAAGCACTGCAAGAAGAAGAGCAGGTGTCCCTAGACCTTGGGCCGGAAGTTAACACCGTTAAGTCCAAGGCGGTTAAAGGGCGTAGCGGTAGGGGTAGACCCCCTACAATAAAGACTACAGAGCAAATAGCGCAAGCTGCTGCAAATACAAAACTCAGCAAGGAGCGCACCGATAGAATTGCTAAGGCAAGGAAGAAAGCCTCCACTTCTATAAACCCGGTAAAACTTACTACCCTGCTTAAAAAGTTTGGGTTTGAGACCATCGAAGAATACGAAGCTTTTGACCCAAGACCTCAAGCTGCGCCCGAAGTGGTAGCTACAGAAGTCGTAGAAGATGAAGCAGGGCTTAGCAGGTTAGAAAGAATAGAAAGGGCCGTCCCTAAAGAAGAAACTTTAGAAACAGATGAGCTGACCCCCAAGCAAAAACAAGAATTAAAACAACGTAACGCAAAGGTTAGGAAGCATAATGCCTTAACCGAAGAGCTTAAGAAGTATCAAACTAAGCGTATAGAAGCGCTTACCGGGCTTTACGAAGTGCTCAATGACCCCCAATACAGGGGTAACGGTGTTGCCCTTAACAACATAAAGAAGTTTATTGCCCGCGAGGATATTAGTTCTGACGAGCGGGAGTTAGCAAAACAACGAGCAGAGTCGAAGGGCACAACGAAACGCTCTGATGTTATACCCGAGTCTACAAATAGTGAGACTAGGCCGGAGTATGCAGGGGCTACGCAGCCTGCTTCTTTGTTTGACGCCATAATCGAAAACGGCAGTCCCTTTGAAAAGTTGTTAGCCCGTAGGTTAAAACCGTTTCTTGCTAACACACAGCTAGTTATAGTCAACGATATAGCTACAGACATCCCCGATAGTGCGATACAACAAGATTTTTACGGTGCGAGCGGTATATACGATTCGGTTAGTAACACCGTATTCCTAAACAACACCACTCAAGATGCGATGGAGTCGGGGCTAAACAACACTGTGTTCCTGCATGAGGCTGTGCACGCTGCTACCGTTGGGATAATGCAAGCCTACGTAGAGAACCCAGATTCCTTGTCACCTAAAGCTCAAGAAGCCGTGCGGCAGATAATGGATTTAATGGGCGCAGCGCAAGGTGTTTACACTAAAAGAAAAGAAGCGGGACTTACTTCTCGTGCTCTTGACGCCCTTGCTGACGGAGAACAAGGGCTTGATGTCTTTAACGACCTCTACGAGTTTGTAGCTTACGGTATTACAAAGCCTGAGTTCCAAGAGTTCTTAACTTTTGTTGAGCCTACGCTTAGTTGGAAAGTAAGTACTGTACGTAATGGCCTCGGTAAGTTCTTTGATGCCGTCCGTAAGCTATTTAACATACCTGATAACCAGTTTAACGGGTTCCTATCCCTTGTTGACTTAACGGACACGCTCTTAGAAGAGAGCAAAGGGTTCCAAAACCCGAACCCCACTGTAGTAGCGCAAGCAAAGAAACAAGTCCGCCGTGCTTCAGCAGCAGCAGCTAAGCTAGCCAAAAGTTCGCGTGAGGAGGCGATGGTTGATGGTTTATCAGAACTCGCAGCAGCGACTCGCAACTCTACCGACGCTGTTAACTTACTTAAAAGTGTAAAAGACGCTATTAGCATTCCAGCCCTACGTAAGCTGCTTTATACCTATACTACTGATGGTATAAATAGAATCTATGCAAGCAGTGTTAAAAACCTTACGAATATAGACAACGCTGTTATGGACATGGCTATATATCGGGGTAGAAGACTCCGTGATTTAGCAGACAAACTGCCCGAGTGGGATTCTTTTAACCAAGCGTTTGAGAAGGGGGCGATTATACTTGCGGATGTTATGCACCTTGCTACCCTGCACAACTTTGATCCCGCTGCGCATAAAAACCTAGCAATGGCCCTAAAAAATGACTCCCAGTTAAATTTGTTACGCCGAAAAGAAAGGCAGATAGCTGCTAACCCTTTGTTTAATAAGTTTGTAAAAAACTCTGCTCGCGCAAAAGTTACTACCAGAGAAAACCATATTAGAGAAGTCTATGAAGGCGCTACTATAGATGGTGATGTGTATGCTGGGTGGAATAACTTACAGAAAGAAGAAAACGGGGGTCAAAAAGGAGTAAAAATTTATAAGATGGCTCGTGATTCTTACAGAGAAACTCTGGAAGAACACCAACGTATACTACAGCGCAAGGTAGCTAGGTCAGGTTTACCCGATGAAGCTAAGAGAGTAATTTTGGCTGCTATCACACAAAACTTTCAAGAAGCTAAAAAGCTCGAAGTTTACTTCCCTCTAATGCGTTACGGCGATCACTGGTTGCGTGTTGGCAAAGGGAAGACGCGTGAGTTCTATATGTTTGAATCGGCAGTAGCTAGAAACGCTTTTGCGCGTAAGCGAGCCAACGAACGTAGGCAAACTTATGATGAGGCTCTTTCTTCTGGGGACATTCAAGTCGGAGACAACAAGCGTACAAATGAATTCGAGAAAGAAGCAAACGACGCAAGTGGTACTTTAAAAACAGTCTTTGAACTCCTCGACGAAAACCCCGGTGGAAACACCAGCACCATAAAAGATAGTGTGTATCAGATGTACTTGATGACGTTATCTGGGCAAGATATGCGTAGACGCTTCGTGCATCGTAAGGGCGTTGCGGGCTTTAGTCCTGATGTCTTACGTAACTTTGTTACCTCGCAGCATACTAGTGCAAACCAACTTGCTCGTTTGGAATACTCTGAGACTATACGCAACTACATTGCAGCGGCTTACGCCGAAATAGAAGGCAATCCAGATGCTGCTCGGCTAGAAGTTGCTATAGATGAGATTGCAGCTAGGGCGCTTGATGAGACTAAACCCGGTAAACAAGACAGTCCTTTGGATAAGTTTGCTTCTGCGGGCAACAAAGTTGTTTTCTATTGGCTGTTGAGTGCTCCTAAGTCCGCAATTATTCAATTTACTCAGCTACCTATTGTTGGTTTACCAGTGCTTTCAGCCGAGTTTGGAGTGGACGCATCTATAATAGCATCGCGCTACATGGCTACTTTAGCCGTAAACAAGTTTGGTACTTCTGAGTTTGATGCCGATGGGGTTTTAAAGACCCGCTTTAGTGAACCGTCGATGAGTAAAAGCTCTTACGTACTAGATAACCCCGATAAAGAGCTATCTAGGGCGTTACAAGAAGCGCACGCGTACGCAAATGACAGAGAATTTTTTATGCAAAGCTACGCTGCGGACTTAACGTCAAGATCACAGCAGTCTTTCAAAACCCGACAGGGGCTTCCTGATAGAGTAGTTAAGGGGGTGGCTAGCTTTATGAGCGGCGGGTTCCACCACATGGAACGCATTAACCGCGAAATTATGTTTATGTCCGCTTTTGAATTAGCTTATGCAGATGCTAAGAGCAGAGGACTAACGGGTAAAAAAGCGCAGCAGGAGGCACAAGAAAGAGCCTACCGTCTTTCTTTAAACGGGTTGTTTAATTATTCTAACTACAACAAACCGCGCATAATGAAATCTACTCCTGCGGGGCGTTTAGCAACTCAATTCATGACGTTCCCTATGCAAATGACTTCTTACTTAACGCGTAATTTCTTCAACATGCTTAACTTCTACAAGACTAGCGAAGAAAGAAAGCAAGCAGCTACGCAGTTCTTTGGCACTATGGGTATGACTTTTATGTTTGCAGGCGCAGTTGGTTTGCCGGGCTACGCTTTATTTTGGTCAACTATAGAAGCTATCCGCGAAATGGCGCGTCCTGATGGAGAAGATGATGATCCTTGGTACGACGAGGACGAGAACAATAATCCTTTAGGCTACCGAGATTTAGACCTTTGGTTCCGAGAAACTTTCTTACCCCAGTACTTTGGGGCGGACAGCAGCCTTGCTAAGGCTTTAGGGTTAAGTGAGGAGCAAGCGGCGGTACTTCAACGTGGCATGGAGCTAGGGCCTATATCAGCTCTTACGGGCTTTGACTTTGCAGGTTCTACTTCTTTAAATGGTTTGTGGTTCCGCGACGATGTAAAGAAAGACAATTATGAAGAGGCATTGACGAATTGGTTATACAACACAGCAACGGGACCCTTTGGTAGCTTAGGGCGTAATGCCGCTCGCGGGGCTGAAGACTTAGAAAAAGGAAACTATAAGAGGGCAATGGAAGCTTTCTTACCTGCAATGTTTAGAAACCCTGTTAAAGCGTTACGCCTATACGAAGAGGGCTACAAAACTAGACAGGGTTCTCCTGTAAGACCACAGGAGTACTACACTAAAACTAAGATAGCCGGACAAATTTTGGGGTTCGGAGATACAGAAGTTTCGGAAACACTAGCTAGTAACTTCCTTGCGCTACAGCTAAAGAACGATCTTGAAATGCAAAAAACTGAATTGTTAGATGACTTAAATAGAGCAGTAATGAACTATGAAGTTTCTTTGAGCGACGAAGCGTATAGCGCAATTATAAAAATTAGCGACAAAATAGAAAAGCATAACCTAAGAAATCCGGGGGTGTTTATCTCCCCAGACACTATAGAAAAATCTTTAGAGGGTAAAGCGGAAAGAAGAGGGGCTGCGTTTGACGGACTAAACATGTCTAAAGGCTTAGCGCCTTATATAGTTCCATTACTAGATAGATACCGTAACCCTTAAGCTATTCGCCATATACGAATGCCTCGCACCCCGTCTACAATTACTACTTTAGTAGCTGTCTTGTAGCCGAGGCGCTTGGTTACATTCACAATATCTTTGCGAGACTTTCTGGGGTTAAGGCAAGGTATAAAAAAAGAGTACCCCGCCCTAAACTTTGACCAGTTAATCTCGTACGTCACCTTCTCTACTATCATCAGTAACGTCTTCTGGTTCAGCCAAAGAATCCATCTCTATAAAGTCTGGGTTAGAGCAGTCCAATACAAGGCAGCGTACGCCTTTAGATGTTATCCCCATGCCTTTAGACAGACGCTTGTTAATAGTTTCCAAGTATATCCCAGTCTCTTGTAACTCTTTGATTACTTCTTGGTAGTCTATCTGTGCATCTACGCAGTGTTTCCTAAAGTAAGTAACAGGGATAAACAGCTTCTTGGTGTCAGGCTCGTACCGTTGCTTCAACCCCCCACTGCCCTTGGGTTCCATTATTGGGAACTTAGGCTTGTTGGTTCGCTTGTCTACTCCATCCTCTACAATCAACATGTGGCCTAACCAACGGTTAACATAGTCCCCTACAATAGAACTAGCAGGGCTAACAGGCGCTTTTGTTTCTGCTCTCATAGCTTTTATTACCGGAGTAATCTTATTAAGTATTCTGCCTATATCCCAAGAGATAAGCCCCAAACGACGTGCGATTAAACCACCGGCTATGTTGGCAGCTATTACTGCTGACCAGTTTCTTTCTCGTTGAGTAAGCTCTAGTCTAGAGTCTATCTTTGCCTGTACCTCACGCACTAATTTTTTGCAGTCTTCTAAATTACAAACTAAATGCCTAGCATACGGCTCGATTGCAACTCCATAGTTCTGGTTTAGTTGGTGGTCAAACATATCCTTACCTTCTTGAGTAGTTATGATATTTTTCTCAGGGTAGTCTATTCTGAACTCAAGCAGGCGCATCATTTCTCCATCAGGGGAGTCCTTCAGTGCAGTGAGTTTCTGGTAGAAAGAAGAGTTTGCACTAGCTAGGGTTATGGTTCTCCAAGTTGTGTTGTTCACTCTAAGCTTGTTAGTGGATGCCTCTGCCTTATCTTTTCCTCGTCCCTGCGATGCAGCGTACGCGTACTCTGAGAAAGCCTCTGCTTTCATGTTAGTTATTTCATCAAAGGTGTTAACGATGTTATTCAGAAGACCAAGCTTAATAACTCTGCCTACGCTTGTATCATCGGGTGTACCCAACAAATGCTCAGGGTGCCCACATACGCTGTTAGCCATCCTAAGTACTGTAGTTTTACCCGTACCTGCAAAGCGGTGGATCATGTTTATAATCGCGCCTTTTTGACCTGTGAACTTAAGCAAGGGAGAACCAAAGCCACTTAGCGCAGCAAAGGCTTGCACCTCTAGTCCGGGCCGGTCGTATAGTGCGAACACTTCTTTCCATTTTTCTAATGTGCCACTGCTGTGCAAGTGCTCTACTACCCCCTGAGTAACGCTAGCGGGCGGCGTATGGTACGTTCCGTCCTTTGTTATTTCCTTGTTACCGACAATAAACTTGCTGTCGTTGTCGGCCCAACCAAATTGGACTCTCATAACTTCTGCTTTCCTTTTGTGTTGTAGCTCTCTAATAGAACTAATTACAAACTGTAGAATTAATTTAAACTGTGGTTCAGGAGCCATTACTCCATACTTAGAAAGTTCTTTGCGTAGCTCCCTGAGTTCAGTCACTTTTGCATTAGGAACTACAAACTCCCTAAGCCCGTCCTTTGGTGTGTGTAGTTTAAATACGGCTACATCTCCAAGTTCGGGGTCGTGCATTCTTTTTTCAACATAGAAGTCGTTCTCATACACTAGCTTAGGTTCGTCTGCATCATCCCCTGTTAGCTCTAAGTAGATGCCCCCGTTCTTACCCCTGAAAAATGGAGCAGGGTACACAGGTACACGCACTTGGGTCGGTGGTAATATTTCTTCTGCTATAGTTTCTATGTCTACTACATTGTCAGTTTCTGAAGCCCTGAGTATCCCTTTGCCTAACGATATAGGGCTTGTCATTGCTCCTTTGTGGGGGCACCCATCACAACCACCGGGATTGTTACGCTCGAATACTTCGCACGAGTGTGGCCCAAGTATGTGCTCTATCTTTTTTTCTACTACGTCAGGGTCGTAGTCTGGGTGACCTGAAGACAATTTGTGAATAGCTTTGTCTTTGTCAGAGCAAAACTTAGCTATTGATAACGCGTCGAACCAACGTGGTTCAGCTAAGTCTTCTCTTTCTTTGTAGCAGGCGATTAGCTGTTGGCAACTTGTTTTGTCCTTCTCTCGCATCATTATCTTAGCGAATGAAGAATCCATGTTGTCTGCTATTGCCTGCCCCAGTGCGGTTAACTTCCGTTTTGGGCGAGAGTTAGCTGCGATCTGCTCTATCTCTTCAACGCCAAGAACTTCCTTGAAATCGTCAAAACCGACAGCAGCAGTTACCTTGCGTACCTGTACTTCTTTGGGAGGATCGTCTTTAAAGTTATAAGTATTGGGTATCCTAAGAATCCTAGAGACTTCAAACACAACTGGGTCTACGTAGAAGTTTTGAGTTAAGCAGACATCTCGTAGTCTAGCGGCTACAGGTTCCCACTCTTCTCGTGTAACTTCTTCGCTAAGCACCCAATATGCGTGTATGCCGCGCCCTGAGTTAACTATGGTAGGTAGGGGTAACCCTACGAAATCACAGAAAGTTTTTAGTGCGCGTAAGCCTTCCGCCTGAGATATATAGCCTTCAGGTCTTTTAGTTTTAGGGTTTACCTCGGCCTTTGTAGGGCCGCAATCAATATCAAGCCAGAAAGATTTTAAAGCGTGTACGTTCTCTTTTACTCGGCCTCCGTCAATTGTTTTCAACTTAGCTACGGAGTAAAACACGTTTCGTTTTTCTTGTACGTACTTCTTAGTCCATCCGTCTAACTCGGCTCTTGTGGCTACAACTTTTTGTTTAACGTCCTTTGGTCCCTTTATACCTAGTATGCAGAAGAATCCATCGCTGGGCTGCACGTAATCTAAAAGGTCAAAGTTAGTCATGAGTAATCTCTTTATAGTTCGTATAGAAACTTTTCTACCAGTGCAGTAAGCGGAGGCTTGGGGGTGTTAACCCCCTCAAACCAGTTGTAAACCGCTTGCCTACTTACACCCAAGGTATGTGCTACTTCCGAAACAGAGATATCATTGCGTATGCAGTGCCGCCCGAGCTTTACGCCCAGTAAGCGGCCACTAGCCTCTTTGTTTTTTTGAATCAACCTTGCGGTATAGCCATAGCTCATTAGCTATCGTCGCCTCCCCATTCGTCGATAAGAGAAGCCATGTCGTCATCTTCGCTAACAATCTCTTCTTCTTTCTTAGTCTCACGCTTCTTAGGGGCTTCAACTACTGGTTCTTCAACAACAGCTTCCTCAACTACTGGCTCTTCAACAACAGCTTCTTGCTTTGGAGCAGCGATAGCAGCGGGTTTAACAGTTACCTTATCTGCTTCAGCTACCGTTAGATGAGTGTATCGCTTGGCTATAGGGTCTTGCTGTGCTTTTAAAACGACCTCAAATTCCTCATCGCTAAGCTCGCGCAAAGGAGAGAACGTAAGTTCCATAGTCTCTGAGTTAGTGTTAAAAGAAACAGTGGTAACAACCGTATCGGGGGAAAGGTCGTTGCTAACCAAAAAGTTAACGTAGCTTTCAAACGGGTGCTGGTTACCTACGCCTTTACCGAACAGAGACTTAGCAGGGATATTGAACTGGTATAGAGTTCCACTCGCATCGCCTTCTAAGATTAGGGCAACACGTCGTTGGTAACGACACGCTTTACCACCCGTATCTCCTGACCCTTTTATATTCTGTGGGCAGTCCGCACAGTTAGTGTGCTGCGGGTCTTCTGCTCGCACTTCTGGCCTACTGCCTTCGTTAGACCAACAGTTAGGTAACGTAGCTTCTTTCTTAGGATCGAATTTCTCTTTGTAGAAGATACGAGATACACCCGGCAACATATCTACAATAATAGCGTTGAACTCCCCTCTAATAGGTTCGCCTACTTGATCGCCATTAACCATCTTCTTGAAGGTGCCATTTATGTTGGCTTGTATACGTCTGTTGTTGATGGTGCGCTTTTGTTTTAGCTGCGTGCTTAACCCTGTTACTCGGGGAGAAGACTTAACAACTTGAGTGTTGCTAGTAAATATTGATACATCGTTAGACATTTTTTGCTCCTATTTAGCAGTTGGTTTTCTTACAGATATAATGTACTTCTTATTAGATTGCAGTCCTATCGGGCATAAGTCTGGATTGTCCGATAAAAACTCTCTCATGTTTGCGTTGTGTATGCGTTTTTCTAGCAGGTGAAAGGCTTCGTTGTCTCTTATGAACTTGTGCATTTGTTCCCAGTCACTAGTCCAGTAACTAGAGTTAACCCTGCGGCTAACAGTACCTTCAGGTGTCTTAAGGCCGTCTACATTTTGTTCATTGCAAAGGGAAAGAAGCTTGTCGGCTACTTGGTCTTGTTGTTCTTTGAAACGTTTTATCTCGTCTTCTTTTTCTTTAATAACGTTGCGTATCTTTATATAGATACTGACTAACTTGTCAGCGGTGAGTTCGGACATTTTGCTCCTCCTTTTGTTAACCGGAAGAGTAGTATAGTCCTGTAGTTTACATTGTCAAGAAGAAATGTCTAGTTCTTGACGATAGAGGTCAATAATTTTACTGTGGTTAGTAATGTTATTTCTCAGCATAGTGTATAGCTTTCTTTCAACCTCGCTGCCCTGTATATGTACTATAGTCATAGGGTTGTGTTGACCGGGCCTGTCTATGCGAGCATTAGCTTGCAAGTATGTCTCCACACTAGTTACTGGGGCATACCATATAATGGTGTTAGCAGCGGTAAGAGTAAGCCCATGCGAAGCCGCCTGCGGCTGAATGACTAACACTCTAGGGTCTGCGCTCTCTTGGAACTCTTTGATGACTGAACTTCTTTTGTTTAGAGAAACTTTACCCGAAATAATTTCCGTACTTATTTTCTGCTTCTCTAGGAAGCTATAGAGCAGCTCAATGGTGTGGGTAAAAGGAACAAACACTAATACTTTATGGGTAGACTCTTGAATTACTTCGAGAATAATCTTTAGCCGGTTGCTTACATCAAACTCTAAAACTTGTTTATCGTCGGTGTAAACTGCACCCCCAGATATTTGAAGCAGCTTATTAAGGTTAGTGGCGGCATTAACAGAGGTGACTTGCTCTCCGTCCGCCTCCATGGTCATTTGCTTCTTTAGTATTTCGTAATACTGAGCTTGCTGTTTTGTTAAAGGCGCTTCTCTTTCTACGTGAGTTACAGGGGGCAAGTCTAGGCATTGGTCTTTCTCGAACCGAATAGCCGGTTGCAAGGCGTCGTGAACTATTTTGTCTGCGTCTGCTTTCGGACGCCATATATACTGAGTAGCTTTATACATAACCTTGTCACGAAACTGCCCAAAATATTTAGGTACTTTTTCAGGGCTAACTAACTTTGCTAAACCGAACGCGTCTATAGGAGATTGTGCGGCGGGGGTTCCAGTTAGCATCCACAGCCACTCCACTCCATCAGTTATAGCCTTTAAAGTTTTCCATCTGTTTGTTTGGGCATTCTTATAAGCACTGGCTTCGTCCACGACAATTATGTCGAACTTACCTTGCTTTATTTCTTCCTTAACAACCTCTACCCCATCGAAGTTTATAATCACAAACTCACAACCTTCGGCTATTATTTTGCGTCGAGTAGTGGAAGAGCCGTGAGCCACAGAACAACTCCGGTGCATTGCGAACTTAAACAAATCTTGTTGCCATGCAGACTTCATAATAGACAGCGGGCATATAACTAGGACACGCTTTATCAAACCGAGCTTCATTAAGTAATCAGTGGCCCATATAACAGATGCAGTCTTACCAGTGCCTTGCTCATTAAAACAAAAAGCTTTCTTATTAAGCGTAAGAAAAGCGGAAGTTTCTTTTTGGTGTGCAAACGGCGTAAGTTTACCAGTCCATGAGTAATCTCTATTAATAGGAGACGGCACGTTTTTAGCTTTTAACTCGGTTAAAACTTGAGCTTCTTTTAACTGCCACTCGATAGCAACTTTGTACAAGCCGTCTTCTTCGCTTATAACTTTGTACTTATCTACTTTTTCTGCAATCAAATGGGGCTTGCGCGTTTTAAAAACTATAAGTTTGTCTTTTACTATTTTCATGCTTTACCTGAATTCTTTTTATTTTTCATAGCACCGGTACTAGTACGCGCGTAAGCTAAGTTGTCTTTAGCCTTCTTAATCGAAAGGTTACTAAGGTCCGCGCTTCCTCCTTGAGATAATGGCACTACGTGGTTAACGTGCTTGCCGTCTCCTTTAGAAACTTTACCCGCCGCTTCCATAAGCTTTCTACCCTTGTTACGAGCAGCGCGCCTTTTCTTTTGCTCTGGCGTGCCTTGGTAGTTGTCGTACTCTTTCCTATAATTGCGCGTAGTCATAATTTAGTGCCTCTGCTCGCCTTCCCCAGAAAATTTAGAAATTTCTTCGTTATATAAGTTAGTTAAAGAATGTAACCAATCTTGGAGTATATCTAACCGAATTATATCGGGGAGGTCAAAAATCTCTGCACTTAATTCAATCTCGCCCTCTTCAGAAGAGTGGTTATAAATTAACATTCCGTGTTCGGTTATAGATATTTCTTCTTCAAATTCATAAGCTTCTAAGTTTTCCATTTAATTTCTCCTGTTATGAGGGCATTTACTTACGGGGCACCAAGCGCAAAGGGGACTAGTAACTGCGTTCCAAACATTAGACTCCTCCGCTATAGCTAGCCTATCTAAGTCTGGATGGAACCCAGCGAAGTAAGATTTAATAAATTCCCGCTTATGCTCTTTGCGTATAAAGTCGTTACTAACTACGTACAAAAGTGCGGACTTAATAGTTTGTACTTCGGGGAAGTGTAGAAAGGTAGCAGCAGCAAGGGCGTCAAGTTGCGCAGTGTCTGCGTATTTAGCATTCTTACCTGTCTTGTAGTCCACAAGAAAAGCTTTATCTCCGTTTACTATTACTAAATCGGCTATCCCTCTCCACCAAACTTCTTTCTTTTTGTCGAAGAACGTACAAGGGCTGTACTCAGTGCCGTCGTAAGAGACGCCAAACCTAAGCTCACAATGTTTGTCGCCTTCTATCTTTGCTAAAGAATTTAAAGAACCGGTTATGAAATCAAACTTCTTAGGTATAGGTACTCCGTCGCGTATGTATAACTCTGCCGCTTTATGTACTTCATTACCGTACCGTAACGCCTCAGTAGAAGAGTCTTTCACATCCTTCGCTACTTTTAGGTGGTAATACTTTTTAGGGCATTGTTTAAAGGTACTTAAACTGCTGTAAGACCAAGTTGTCATAGTAACCCTTTATCCTTTAATATTTGGTAGTTCGCTGCGTGTGCGTCTTGTACTTCTGTTTTGCTTTGTCCGTGGTACGCCACCGCTAGGTGTTCAGTAACTAAAGCAGCGTTTATTGACGTTTTGTCTGATATAAATATCACCCCCAAGAATCTTCCAAACTTACCTTTCTCTCTGGTTTGGAGTTTGTAGGTTTTTCCAGCGTGGAGTGCGTCTTCGACAAACCTCTTTGCCAAGAATCCGGCCTTCTTTTCCTCAGCATCGCGTGTGCGGCACTCTGGAGTATCAACACCGTACAGACGTATGCGCTCGCTACAACGCCAAGTACCAAACCCAAGATCAACGTCCACGTCCACGGTGTCACCATCAACCACTCTCCTTATCGTACATTCATACTCGTACATTAATTAACTCCAATATAAAAAATATGCTTGTTAATCTTAGTAGTTATCTCACCGGTGTATGCCCACTGTGGAAACACCTTTGTACTATGGTAGTGGGTCGCGCCATCTGTAGTATCAGGTACGAATCCACTTAAGTGCGCAATGTACAACGAGTTAAACCATGCCTGTTTGTTCTTCGGGTCGTCCGACTTACCGTCACAATAAAAACTAAACTGGCACTTGTTTCTTATAGGTACACCGTTCCAGTAGTACCCTTGTTTAACCACGTCACACGCATTGTCTGGGTAACGTGGGTCTTCAATTCTGTTATGTATCACATGAGCTACAGCAATCTGTCCTTCTGTAGGCTCACCCCGCGCTTCAAAGTACACTGCCATAGCAACGCACATCAAAGCGGGGGTAATCATTTACGCCCCTTGTAACCAACTTCAATGTGGAAGTAATATTTTTGCATTCGGTGTTTGGGCATGACTTTAAATCGCTCGCCCTTGCGCCTAATAATATATACCTTCTGCTCGTCTTCTGCGCACCACTTAGCTTCTTCTAACGCATCTTCAAGCTTATCAAACATAATCATTAGTGAAGTTCCCCATCCTCAAACTCTTCAAGAATAGCTTCTAGCTTCTCTACCGCTTCGGTTGCACGTTGTATCATAGCTACAAGTTCTTCGGCATCAGCGCCATCTACTTCTATTGTTATCTTCATTCTACCTCGTGCAGCTCAATCAGCAAGTCAATGCAGTGCTTAGCCTTGAGTAAGTCAGCTAGCGGTGCGCCCTTTAACTTCCATCTGGAAATGTATTTCACTACGTTACCTTCGAGTAAAGATAGACCGTTCTTCTCTGCGTACTCGGCAGGTTGGATAGCCATGCTCTTGTAGTGATTACCGCCCGTCTGTTTCGTCAGTGCGCTGTCCTTCTTTGGTTCCTTTGCCACTCTTGGTACGCTTGCTGTTAGCATTCTCTTCTTCCTTCTGTTTTGGTTTCTCAAAGATTTTTGCCCAGTTCTCCCCGAACTCGTGCATCGGTACGAACGTGGGTCTACGCTTGCTGCCTTTTCCATTCATCTAACTTCCTCCAATATTCTTGTGTTAGCTCTTTTCCTAGCTCTTTTTCTAGCTTCTTTTCTAACCGCTTTTCATCTAACCGCTTTTGTATTTCTTTTGCCCTATCTAGCCTTTCTTGTGCTTTTTTTGCCTCTAACATAACTTGTCGTGCTTCTTGCCTAGCGACAGCCATCGCATTTTCAACTATTCTTTTTTCTGTATGTTCCCCTTCTTCATCGCTGTGTGCGTAAGCTAAAGAAGCTGTTGCACGGGATCTAAGTTTTCTTAAGGCTTTCTGTTCTATTTGCTGAATTCTAGTGCTGCCTACTCCTAAAATTTCTCCTATTTCGGGTAAAGTTTTAGGAGGCTCTTCGTTTAGTCCATAGCGTAAGTTCATTATCTGCTGCTCTCTGTCAGTTAGTTGCCCTACCGCTTGAGCCAAAAGGTCTGTCGCATCACCGTCGCTTAGTATTTGTAGCGGGTCAGTCCCACCGGCTAGTAAGTTACTAGAGGCTAATTCTTCCATGTTAGCTTCTACTGCACCGAAGTTAGTTTCTAGCGGGTCGTTTATATGTTGTGGGGGGAAAAGGTCGTATACGCTGCAAACAAAGAAATCGCAAAGAGTTTGTACTGGTGCAGTTACTTCTCCTTTTTTAGTAAGGGCCGGGGCTTTTAAATTAAGTACTTTGCCTATAGCCGTTTGGGCTAATCCGCTAGCTCTACTGAGTTCAGCCGCATTGTTTAGACCGTAAGACTGCATAAGCCTAAACAGGTAGTTGTTTTTTACTTTTACTTCTACTCTGTAGTCTTTCATTGCGCTTCCTCCGTGTTATTTGCTCTTTCATAACTACCTATTACGTCTCCTCCATCTAGCCAAACGCTTAAGGCTTTTAGTATGTTTTCTTTTCTACCACGCAACTTTTTTGCTTTTTCTATGCGCGCCGCTCTTATCGCAGGTAGCTTGGCTACTTCTGCTTTCCACAATTCTTTTTGCCTTTTCTTTTGCTCAGGCGTCATTTTAAAAGCCGCTGTCCTTTGGGACAAGAAAGAAGCTAACCGTTGCGTGAGCGTAGGTGGTTTTAACGCTTTAGTATTTTCTATTATCCCTGCTTCTACCAGTGCTAAAGTTTTAAGCAAGTCTGCTTTAGTTGTCATAGCTTTGTATCCCCTGTAGTTAAGGCCCGTAGCGTGGGCTAGCCGGTGCACACAAGAAGCGGAGAACGTGCCTATAAGCTGTCATTCTTCTTTGTACACTGCGGGTGTTTTTGGCTATGAATGAACCAACCCACCGCCCGCTGGGGTGTTAGTTAGCAAGCTCCGTATGAATCTGCGTAGCCGCCTTCACAATCTAAAGGTAAGTCTGATGCCCACTCTGGGCGTATCTTCATGCAGTATTCTACGTACTCCATAGCACGGTCTATTTCTGCTATGGGGGCTATACAGCCTATCGCATCATGCACAGTCATAACAACTTTGTACCGCTTCGATACTCTAATCAACTGCTCACCAATTACAATCCTTGCCAATGCCTGACACAAATTCTCAATAACCTTACCGCCGTATATCCTGTTAGGGATGGTGGCGCGTCCGCGCTTGGTGTCGTAGACCATTTCTTTTCGACCGTCGTCTTCATTTATTTCTTTTCTTAGGTTGGGGTACTTAATATGTAAGCCATTGGGCAGCTTTATACCTGTCTCAACATCTACCTCTAGTACCCCTTCTTTGCCTATATCCTGTGCTCTACCCTGCATCATCCCCTCCAAGGCAACTCCTGCGGCACGCCACAGCCTCGGTATATTGGGGTAAGTCTCTCTATATACACGAATAATTCTGTCGCACTCGTCTTGGCTTAAATCAACTCCGAAAGTAGCCAACTGCGCTTTAAACTTGTTAGGCCCCATGCCATAACCCGCACCAAGAATGGTAGTCTTACCCACGAAACGTTCTTCTTTGTTTATATCCTCAGCGGGTTTGTTATATATAGCTGCCGCCATGATCTTGTATACATCGTCCCCTTTATCAAACGCCTCTACCAAGTCATCTTGTTCAGCTAACCATGCCAAAGTGCGAGCCTCAATCTGAGACAAATCGCAATCTACGAACTGGTAGCCCTCCGGTGCGCAGATAGCCTTCTTAAGTATGGAACCTCTAGGTAGGTTCTGCATATTAACTTTGTCATCTCCGCCCCAACGTCCAGTGTGTGCAGCGTAGTACTTCAGTGGAATGGGTAACTTACCCCTTTCGCCTATCGCAATGAGCCGTGCAGTTCTAGTCTCGTCGATAGTTGACTTTACTCCCATGCGGGTAGCTACAAGAATCTGTACCAGTGGGTTGCTGTGTTCCTGTAGTGCCTTGAACCCCTCGTCAGTCTTGGCAAAAGCGTAAGTCTCTTTGCCTGTCGTAAGGCTAACCTTCTTGGGGGGTTTTACTCCGCACCTCGTCAATAGCTCCGCAAACTTGGGGTTACTCATGATGTCCTTACGGTCTACTTTAGCCTTGGTTAGCAGCTTTTCTTTAGTATCGCGTATCTTAATTAAGTGCTCCGTTAGCAAATCACGGTCTACCTCTAATGCGGGTTCAGTAAACATCCGCAAAGTTAGGTCAATGAGGTCTAGCTCTAAACGTGGGAAGCCCCTTATAAGCACTTTGAATAGCTCATAGGTCAGCTCCACGTCATTAATACAATACCCTGCATAGGCTTCCATATCTTCGGGAGTGAAGTCCAGTCGCTTCTTACCCAGTGCGTCCAGTACCTCTGTACCTTTGACTCCTAAGTTGTAGTGCTTAACCAATGCCGAAAGGCTACCGCCTACTTCTATAGTGTGTATAGCTCGTGCCATGCAAAGGGTATCCGCTATTTTCTTGGGGCGTATATCGAAATGCCAATTCATAATGGATAGGTCAAACCTAGCATTGTGGGCTACAGCCACAGAACTACTCCAGTCGTAGCTATCTAAAAACTTCTTTATCTTAGCTTTGGGGCCAGTAATGAACTTAGTCTCTCCGTTGTTTTTCTTGACCGCTACGCCAATAACCTCGAACTGTTTGTCACGTATATATTCTTCAGTCGTATACTTCTTAAGCCCAAAATCCTTGGCATAATAAGTTTCAAAATCTAGGGTCAAAATGTCCATTAAGCCTTCCGCCTCTCGTATAAGAACTTCATGTTACACTACTATCATCAGTATGGGGAAGGGCTAACGAACAACTACGGATTCGACAACGCGTCTGTGGAAATCTTCGCGCTGTAATTTGCGGTACGCCTCGATCATCGCGGCTTTCTCTTCGGGGGTGAACCAAAATATAGTACATTCTCCCTGCGCCATAGTAGACATCATCTCGATTGCCCACTCCCAACGAGGGTTATACTGTAAGAACTCCTCTGGAACTCGCTCCATTCTTTTTATTAATAGCTTCACGCCTTCATTCATTTATTAGGTTCTCCACTTCGTGTATGTTGTCTTCATTGATAACCATTGATATGCCCCCTGCTGTTCGTATGGCTTCAAGCTCGCGTAGTTGTAGGGGGGTGGGTTTGTTCTTCCCTGCTTTACATTCAATACCTATGAATGCGCCTTTGCAGCAGCAGATAATATCGGGTACGCCACTGCGCCCCATGCCGTAGGTAGCGGGAAAGAAATAGTAAACGCCTTTTAATTTCAGCAGCTTAACTATTTTGTCTTTTACTTTTTTCTCAGGGGTGTTTGCCATACCGATAATATAGCGCTAACGTTTGACTTTGTAAAGACAAAAAAAAGCCACCCGAAGGTGGCTCTAAGTGTTGTAAATCATCTAACAGTGTTAGGTCATTTACAGCATTCGCTATCTACATACTCGCCAAGAACCTTGCGTATCTCCGCGCTGTAGTTTGTCTTAGCTTTGAAGTACTCCACTACATACTCAGGCAATCTTACATTTATTTTAACCAATGCTTTTGGGTTACCCTCGTGGTCTTTATCTAATGCTTTCATGTTTCGTCCTTTATATAAAAAGAATTACGGTTCAGTCTAAAACCCACATTGAGTAAGAAACTTCCATCTTCTAACAGCTTTAACATACCAACACCTGCGCGTATGTTGTCGGGTACATCAGAAGCTCTATAAGAGTCCACAGGCAGTGAAGTCCGATGCCCATCACTCTTCCCTTGGTAGCGGTCGTACCTCTGCGTGTAGTAGCACCCGTCGTCGCCAATAAAGACTATAGTTCCTTGTAGCTTTGGTGGGTTGAAACGTTTGTCCGTTACCACAGAGCTAATAGTCTCGTACTCCTCCATACCTGCTCTATATTTTTCTACCTCTTTTTCTTCCAAGCCTTCGTCAGCCAATAGTTGTAAGAGGATTTTAGTGCCCGCAGGGCTTATCTTACTTAGCAAAGCAGGCTTAAACACGCGGACAATATTCCACACCGTCTGCAAGTACTGTGGCAGAACAACCACGATTTTTTCATGCGCCTCCTCCAATAGCTCTACTTGGCTTGGTGGCTTAAAGTCCCCCTTAAATATCTGTAGCGCACGCTTAAGGTCACCTGTCTTCCTAGAATGCCCACGCTTCAGCTTCTTATCTATGCGTTGATTACTCAGCTCATAGTATCCCCCGTACAGGTGCACCTTGCCCAAGTAGGTGTCTTTTTGCCACGCCACTATTGTGTTGCAGTTATTTTTTGCGTGGGGGTCAGGTTCAAGGTTATGCGTCCTAGGTGCTAACTCAAATTGAAACTTTGGGTTTTGAGTGCACAGCTCCACTATAAGGTTCGAGAGGTCGGGGCTTAAAATATTAGCCGCCATAAATTTAGCCGCGTTTAAGCCTTTCAGCTCGTTCGCAAGAACATCTCGGTAATAGCTACGAAATTCACTAAAGTCTATTGTACCCCTAAAGTTAGGCAAAGAAAAAAGTTGCTGCATAGTAATCACCAGTCAAAAGTTTTTAGGATTGAGTCAACCTTACCCTTCAAGTTTGCTCGCACTATTGGCGAGTCCTTGATGGAATCTATATCAGTGCCTCGCATGGCGTCCTCCAGTGCAAGCCGTGCAGACTCTAACTGCGGGTCTTGGTTCACATTAAAGTGCTTGAGCAATTTGCAAAGCTCTACTGGGTCATCAACAAACGTATCGTGCCAACGACTGATCTTGTCGGGGTTGTCAACGAGACGCTCACTCATATCTTTCAGCTTGTTGTAGAGTTTGTCCCATGAAGACTTGTGTGCTTCTGCCACCCGCTCCGCTATAAGTTGGTCGCATGAACGTTTAGTGTCTTCAAGCTCTTGGGCAGCTAGGTCTAGCGCGAAGTGCCCCGACTCAGGTACAGGGGTAAACTGCAAACGAAAGGAGTACTTCGCTCTTATCTCGTCTGCCGTGGGGTAGTCCTCTTCACAGTACATGCTGCCTAGCTTGCTGCGAGCAACGAGTTTTAGGTCGTCTAGGTTGTCGATCACATCGTCTACCATGCTGTTAAGTCTTTGCACATGCTTAGCCCAGTCTTGCTTGAACTCCATAAACAAACTGGTAGGTAGTAGCCTAGAACCCCTGTCTTCCCAAGGCATCGTATGCTTCTCGCTCCAATGTCGAAGGCGGGTAGTCTCGTTGTTGAGTTTCTTTAGTAAGTTAGTACCCGCCATTAGATTCTTCTCGAACCTACCTGCGTCATAGTCAGCGTTGTTATCTTGCAGTACCTTTTCGGTTTGCACCTTGTCTAGTTTCTTTGCTGTCCAAGTTGTTATGCTTAGGCGTACTAACATTGCGCTTGATGAAATACTCATTGTCGTTCTCCAGTGTTGTAAGTAATCTAACAGTGTTAGGTGTTATAAATTACATATTGTCTTTCCAGTGTTCGTACAAAGCCCTTGTTGCGTGTCTACGCTTTATGTACCTACGCGTTTTATCATTTACTTTTTCTCCTTCCAGATAGCATTCAAAATAACTGGGGCTAGCGTTTGCTTGCTTGTCCTTGTTCTCTCCGGCTTCTATGCAGGTAGCGTACACGCGCCCCTCTTCCACTTTGTCTAGGTGATACCTAGACATGTTGCGGTCGCTAATTATATCCCCTGCTTCCACTACTTTATCGGTGGCTATCTTGTACAACTTCATCGCATGAACCTCGCGTTAGTATCTTTAACAAATTTACCTAGTGGTGCGGCTTCTTCTACGAATAGATCAGTCGCATATAGCTGCTTCAATGTGTCGTCTAAGAGTCGTTTTACTTTTTTCGGGCAGACGACGTTCCTCCAGTTCCAAGTGTTTCCGTGCTTTTCATATCGCCTCTCAAGCGCACCCAACGCGTACATTTGTATAAAGCCCGCTTGCATTTCATCGCTAAGCCCGCGAAGTAAGGCTGCCTTCGTTTTCTCTTTATCGTGGAGTAGTTGTATATTAAGTTTGTTGTACTCATTCTTTATAGACCAGTAGTCTGTGTTCGACAGCATGCAGTCTGCGTCCATAAGTTTAGTCATGCCAGTCATCGTAGCTCTGAACTCCTTGTGCTTTTTATTAAGCGCGTTCCATTCTTTGCGCTTCAGCTTGTGCTGCATGATAGTTGTCGGGTTCTGTACCGTTACCGTGCCTTCTCGGCTTACGTCCAATATAAGAGCCGCGTGATTCTTTAGCAGCCAGTAGCCGTCTTTAGTAACGACCCAAGACTCACCGTTCTTAGTCTTTGCTTCTACCCCAACGCGCCACAGGAGGTCGGTAATCACACCGTGTGTAGAACTTGTAGCCCACCCACCGTTATTCAGCTCTAGGGTGTTGTTGTTGTGGAACGTCACCACATCTGTCTCGTATAGCTGTATTGCATAGGAGTTCCCCTCGTTACGCTCCACTATTTGTATGTGCTTCTTCCTTCTCCCATTAGTAGTGTTGCAGGCAGGGCGCAGGTTGTCTGAACCCCTGATGGGTTTAATTGATTCATAGTGGCGTTTAGCCTCTTCAAAGCTGCTGATTGAAGGTATATCTGTAAAGTTGTTTCCAAACATGTCGTTCTCCATTGTTGTAAATGATCTAACACTGTTAGGTGTTGTGAATTTGAATTAAGTGCTTAGTCCTCTGGCTTACCGCGTAGTTTACCCAAGGCGTACAGGTCGTCAGTCAGTACCTGAATGGACTGCACCCCAAGATCACCGGCGCTAACAGCGTACACATGATGCGTCTCTTCCTTAGTGCGCCAGTTAGTCTTGTGCTCGTACACCTCCTCCGCGCTACGGTTGATAAGGTTTATTATTTCTTCCGCTTTGCTAGCGTCCATAATAAGTTTCTTGTCTGCCCACTCGAATAGTATTTTCATTACGCTGCCTCTTGAATGTTGATTGTCTTACCCACTGGTGCGGTTATCTTGTTCTGATTAGCGATAGCCCATAGCACTGGTACATTCCACACGCCCCAGTTATTAACCTCGCCATCGGTCAGCATCAACACGAACTCTGGGTCGATGCCCTTCTCTTTAAGGTACGCAGGTACACAGGCGGGGTCAGTGCCCCCACCACCTATAGGTTTAGTGTCATGCTCGAAGTTACGAAAGGACTGAGCGTCATACTCCTCGTGCGCCCCGACTACTCCATCCCAATACAACACATGCACCTTGTCGATGTTCAGGGTCAGCGCGATCTTCTTGACCTCACCCACCACGCGCCCCATCGCGTTCTCGAAGAACATAGAACCCGAAGCGTCCAATGCAAACACCGCCTCGCGTATGCTCTTGCCTTCTAGGGTGGGCATGATGATCCCCATGTGCAGGAATCTCCTGTTCGGTCTACGCCATGTACTCACCTCCTTAGCTGCACAGCTAGACCGAAAGAACTCTGCCATCTCGTTCTCCCATCGAACCTTACTCTGGAGTAGTTCATTAATACCTAGCGGGGAGTTCTTACCCCCAGCACCCGCCTTCTTTGCTGCCATCTGCCCCTGTCTAAGAGCTTGCTTAACGTCCTGTTCCAGTTGTTGTGCTTCTTCCTTGCTAAGCTTCGCGCCCGAATCCCAATCGTGCTCATCGAAGTTGTCTCCGCTTGGGTCTTTACCGTCCTCTTGCTGCTGCTGTAGGTCTTTGAATATCTTGGGCACAGTCCACCCATCGTACTTGGAGTCGTGCAGACCTATGGTGTTACCCTCTGCATCTCTAGGCATAGCAACAAGCCTACCGCTAGGGTCAGCCGCAAGTATCTTGCCGTTAATCCAGAAGTCACACGCCATGTTCGCTAGTCTGGCGTCCAACAAATACAACGGACGATAAGTAGTCGGGTGTCGTGCCGCCTTGTGCATGTTCTCGTGGATGATTACGAACCCAACATAGAGCTTGTTGAACCCTAGCGTCTCGGTGAGAAACTCCACACCGTAAGTCTCGTTACGCCCATCGGTACATGCACTGGGGAACCCCTCCTCAAGAATAGTCTTGCCCATCATCATGATGCCGCTAAGCTCAGCGAATTCCTTACTCCGCATAAGAGCTATCTTTGTGGCTTTGAATTTACGCTCAAGTGTTTGCATTACAGTAAGTCCTCGTTGTCTCGCGCCCAGTCAGTGAACGCTCGGTTGGTGAATGCGATCTTGCTCTTGGTCTTGTGTCGCGCAAGGTTGATGCAGAATATGCACTGCCACTCCTCGTCTGCTCGGCGTAGGTAAGTAAGGATTGCACCGAGGTTCTCCGCTGTAACCCGCTCTAGTAATCCGAAGGTCAACACTGCGAGTGCACCGGGGTCTTCCGGTATGCGTGTTGTACTGGGTTTACTCTCAATATCAGCAAAAGGAGGCAGGGCATCTTGATGTCGTATGAACGCGCTCATACCCTCCGCAGCGGGGCGTCCCCCAATACCTGCCATCGCAGCATACAAGCTAGTCTCGTCAAACAGGTGGCGCTGTCTGATTATTCGACTGATGATCTCCAGTACACGCGGTGAGAGACAGCCCTCTTGGGGCTTGTTGGGGTTGAAGATAAGCTCGTTGCCGTCTTGGTCACCATCTAAGTAGGACGCCAGACAATGTGGGTACCGGTCAACATACGCCATAACAATAGCCACGATGTCGTTCTCTGCTGCCCAAGGTAGCCACTGTTCAGCGCTTGGCTTAGCTAGGTTTAGGGTGACGATGCGTTGCTTGGTGTGAGCCTTGAGTGAGTCCCCCACTCCGTCACTGTCTAGGTTGCCTGTCATGAAGATGATGGAACCCTCCGGTACTGGTACATCACCGAGCCTTGGGTCGAACACCTCAAGCATTGGGTGCAGCATATTCTTAACAGGGTCAGCACCTTTACTGAACTCGTCTAGGCATACCACCACTGGAGTGCCGTGCTGCATCTTGAACCTTGCGTTGGGGTAGTATCTGGTAGTCCTAGACTCATGGTCGATAACGGGCATTGCCACGTCACCCAAGTCTAGGTTGGGTACATCAATCATTGACAGCGGATACCCAGTGGCTCGCGCAATCTCTTTGGCAATCATGGACTTACCGACTCCGGGTTCGCCCCGCAGGTTGTACCTTACATCGGGGTTCGCCAGAATAAGAGCGGCGGCTTGGGTGTGGTTCACAGTAATCATTTCGTTAACAGTAGTTTGCATTGTCGTTCTCCATTTGGTTGTAGATCATCTAACAGTGTTAGGTGTTGTAGATTGGGTTGTTAGTTGCTCCGCACGAGGGCGGGGTTGTTTCTTGATTGCAGCCAGTGTCTCCTCGGCTCTCTCAAGGTTGGATATGGCTTGCGCCACGTTGTTACGCCTAGATATTAGGCGCGCGTCAAAGTATGGAGCTTGATCTTTCAGCTCCGCGTCTAGGTACTCAAGCATTGAGCGTAGGTCTGCGATTGTGTATTCCATAAGAAATTACCCCTTAGAATAAGAACGTGAGTAAACAGAGGGCATAAATACCCACAAAGAATACAAGTGTACCCAGTACACGACCTGCCCACACCCAAGCAGGGGCGTTGGCTTCCTCGTCCTGCCATCGGTACATCTCGTGCGGGTCATGCAGGTTCAGGTCTTTGGGTGAATAGATGCTGTCGGTGCGCCACTTGGTCATGCGCTCAGTGTTCTGTGATTTCATGCTGTTCTCCTTCTAGTTTCTGGTCTATGAGGTTCTTACATGTGGCAATAGTCATAGCGACTATTAGGTCTGCGTTGCCCCCGCCATGTAGCGATGCTTCTACAAACTCATGCAGGCGATCCATGCTGTCGTAGCCTGCGATAAAAGAGCCGTTGCCTAAGCCTTCAGCGATCAGGTCAATCTGGTTTTCTGTTTTCATCGGAATGATCCTCCTTTGTTGTTGATGCCGCGTAGGTCGGCAAGGTTGGTAATGAGCATATAGTTGCTCTTGTGCATTGGAGCAACCGTATACTTGCGTTGCTTAGCCAGTACCTCTCCACAACGCATACAAGTGGAGTAGCCCAGCGCAGCGCGATCTTTGGGATACAACGAGTCGCATACAATACAGGGTCGGTCGGTGAGTAGGTGCTGCTTTACTTTACCCATTAGTCTAAGCCCTCGATGAATCCGTTGTTAGACCATGAAGTAGCGCGGCTGATTGTGCAGTAGACAGGCTCGTTCATAGCTACATCGAAATCGCCTTTGGCTTCTGTGAAGAAATGTTCCGCTTGGGCTACGGTGTCGAATGTCCCAACGTGGAAGACGTGCTTGCTCTTCGTACCGGTAATATCTAAATCCCACATATCTTTTCTCATATCGTTCTCCTCAGTCTTTCGTTAGGTTGGAAACTAAATCTCGAAGTATGTACTCAACGACATCTAATTTCGGTGGGTTGCGCTCGGTCAGCGCGGTTAGTGCCTTGCTCAACTCATAGGCTGTTTCTGTTGATAGCTTACGCAATTGAGCGGTCGCTTCATCTAGCTCGTCTTGCTTGTGGATCAGTTGGTGCCTGTAATATTCAGCATTCTTGTCCATATCGTTCTCCGTTGTTGTAAATCATCTAACAGTGTTAGGTGCTGTGAATTGGTCGCGTGTGTTACAGACACACCTTTATTTATTTTTTATTACCATTGTATCACAATGTTATGTGAATTGCAAGTGAGATTCGCAGGGTGTGGTAGATCGGCAAGCGGCAGCGAGGGAGGAAAGGAGAAGGGTAATGTTACATAAGTAGGGTAATGTTATAACAATAGGGGGTAATGTTACGGGGGTAAATTACAATGTAGTACAATGACAAATCCAGTGGTGGCGCGGGCTGTGGAGGAGAGGAGGGCTGTAGTAGTAGTAATGTTATAAAAATATAATATATATATAGCTACCTTTCGCAAATGTACCGCACTCTACCTGCTTACTTGCATACCACGAGAGGGTCGTAAGAATAGAAACGTACCCGTAATTTTCCGTGTAACATTACGTTTTTTGTAACATAGCTTTAGTATCAAGCACTTAGCGCGTAACATTAAAGTGAATTCATGTAACATTGTACAATGTTACGTAACATTACCCCCTTTTGGCGTAACATTGGGGCTTCCACCACCTTGATTACTATCATGTCCGAATAAAGGCGTGTGCTAAATCATCTAACAGTGTTAGGTGTTGTAACAGAGTAGTACATTGTTATGTAACATTAGCCCTTCCACCACCCTGACTACTATCATGTCCGCTAAAAGGTGAGCAACACAGGGTTATTCCAGAGCAACAAGATGCAACCTGCCCGTATACTGCGGCCTCTAGGCGCTTCCACCATCCTGACTACTATCATGTCTGCAATTTGTTGTGGATCATCTAACAGTGTTAGGTGATGCAGACCCGATGATTTATTGTTCGGCGGTTTTTTCCTGTGTCAACCCGATTGTGATACAATGGCTTTGCCAGTCAAAATTAACCACGCCGCCACGACTGGAGAGCGGCAGGAGAACGATATGAACGCAACACTCAAAACAGAAATCGACTACACATTAGCAACACAGGCGGACATTGTTGCCTACAACACCGCCAACGCGATCACCGTTGAAAGCCTAATAAGCGCAGCACAGGAAGCCGAGACCGTAAAGTATGGAGTAGAGCGCGCAATCGCGGCTATGATCAACGACACACTAAGCGCCAAGAGAGGACAGCGCAACTGGTTCGATGTCGAATACCGCGAAACAGGCGACCTCGCTAGCGTATGGCAGCCCCACAAAAAGGCGCTAACGGACATATACAAGGCCAAAGGACACAGCAACCCAAGCACACCGATCAAACGCATCAAGGGATACGGCTTCGAACTGGTACACGGCAAGGCGCCACAGGCGCCAACAAGCCCGACTCGCGATATTTTCGACCGCCTAACCGAGGATTTGGTGCGCCTGTACAAGGCTGGCATTAACCCAGAGAACGAGGAGACGATCAAGCACCACAAGCAAAGCGCCAAGATTCGCACCGCGCTAGCTATGATCACCAAGGCGCTGAAGGAGCTCGACCGACTACCCGAAGCAGACTAGACAAACCGAAGGGGATCAGGGGCGCAAGCCCCTTTTCTTTGACCTAATGAAATCGCTCGCTCGCTTCGCTCACTCGATGAAAGCCTCGACAAGTCGAGATAATTATTTATTAGCTCGCTCCGCTCGCCTACAGTCAAAGGCAAGAAAGCCTCGACAAGTCGAGGTAATTATTTATTAGCGCTCGCTTCGCTCGCTTGGTACCTGAACTCGCTCCGCTCGCACGGTACCCTCGATTCTCTCGGAAAGACCATACTAACTAGGCACCCGTACCCCGCCCCCCACCTAGATATAAATGGGAATCATGCTACCCCACCTACTTAGTAATATGCACAGGGGGTACCCCAATTTCAAAACGCTTACCCCCCACCCCCTATATATTTTTTAATTAAATCAATAACTTACCTAATTGCCACGGCAATTTCCCTAATTGCCACGGCAATTTCCCTAATTGCAACTGCAATTTCCCTAGTTGCAACTGCAACTTACCCCCACCCCCTCTTTTCTACACACCGTCTGACCTGCACCCCACCCCCCTCTACACAGAAACACCCCCCGTCAAGGGACCCAAACCACCCCTTTCAATCCTTATATTTTTACTCCCCTAGGAAAGTCGCCTTTTTCTTCTAGTACCCGTATGGCTTGCACTTGGAATAACAATGACTTACACTGCGCCCAAACTGGTACCCGATACCTGCGAAAATATATTTATGCCTACTGTAAAAGTGGAGCCGACAGCGGAGCACAAAGTGCCCTACGACTTGTCTGAGGAGAAACCTAGTACCCTCTTAGAAGAGATGGCTGTGGCTGGTAATACAGCAGAACTGCAACACGCCCTTGGCGCGTCTTTGGATATCTCTGAAGCAGATGTCGCGCGCGAGAAAGAATTGTTAGAAGCAGTGGCTAAGTCTAAGAAGCCCTCCAACCTTAAAGAACCTACTACAGCCTTTGCTGCTGCATCCTTCCTTCGTACTTATGGTCAACAATTGGCTATGGACGCTGCCGCTGCGCGCGCCGCTATTACGAACAAACTTATGGAGATTGCTGATTGCGGGGATACTCGTTATGAGCTTAAGGCTTTAGAACTCCTAGGTAAGCACAGTGACATTGGTATCTTTACCGAACGCAGTGAGATGGTGATTAAGTACGATGACCCCGAGAAGCTTGAGAAAGAAATCAAGGAGCGGGTAAAACGCCTACTGAATGCGACCGTCGTAGACACTGTGCCGTTGGGGGATAACCTCGATGAGGAGTTGGGGCTGCTCGATGAGCTAGCAGAAGAAGTAATTGAGGAAGTAGAGGATGTAGAGGATGTAGAGGAGTTAGATGGCCTCGGTATTTGATAACATATCGCTAAGTGATATCCCTAAGATACTTCCTATGCTTAGTACTGCGGAGCAACAGAAGATACTGGCGGAGCTTCAGCACTTAGAAGGGTTAAAGACTCGCAAGTCGGCGCAAGACTACTTTATGCCGTTTGTTAACGAGATGTGGCCTACGTTTATATCGGGAAGACACCATGCGATTATGGCTTCGGCGTTTGAGCGAGTGGCTCGTGGCGAGTGTAAGCGGCTTATTATTAATATGCCTCCTCGTCATACTAAGTCTGAGTTTGCTAGTTATCTTTTGCCTGCTTGGTTTCTGGGTAAATATCCCAACAAGAAGGTTATTCAAACGTCGCACACAGCCGAGCTAGCGGTAGGCTTCGGTCGTAAAGTGCGTAACTTGGTGGATCAGGACAACTACCAGAGCATATTTCCTGAGTTAACCCTGCAAAGTGACTCTAAAGCAGCGGGAAGATGGAACACAAGCAAAGGCGGGGACTACTTCGCTATTGGTGTAGGCGGTGCGGTAACTGGTAAGGGCGCGGATTTGCTCATTATTGATGACCCGCACTCGGAGCAAGAGGCCGCTCTGGCGGAGATGAACCCAGAGGTCTACGACAAGACTTACGAGTGGTACACATCAGGCCCTCGTCAGCGTCTACAGCCGGGTGGGGCTATCGTGGTTGTTATGACCCGTTGGTCACTTAGAGATTTGACGGCTAAGGTGATTAAATCAGCCGCACAACGTGGCGGGGATGAGTGGGAAGTAATTGAGTTCCCCGCGTTGATGCCAAGTGGAAGCCCCCTGTGGCCTGAGTTCTGGTCTAAAGAGGAGTTAAGTGCGCTAAGAGAGGAACTGCCCAACAGCAAGTGGATGGCGCAGTACCAGCAGCAGCCGACATCAGAGTCTTCGGCTATTGTTAAGCGGGAATGGTGGCAAGAGTGGGAGAAGGACGAGCCACCCCCCGTAGACTTCATACTTCAGTCATGGGATACGGCGTTTGAGAAGACTAATCGGTCGGACTACTCCGCTTGTACGACGTGGGGGGTGTTCTACCAAGCCGGTGCTGACGGGGCGCAGCAAGCGAATATAATTTTGTTGAACGCCTATCGAGAGCGGATGGAGTTTCCGACGCTGAAGAAGATGGCTGTAGAGCAGTATGAGGGCTGGGAGCCGGATGCGCTCATTGTGGAGAAAAAGGCGTCAGGATCGCCTCTGATCTACGAGCTTAGGGCTATGGGCATCCCCGTGCAAGAGTATACGCCGACAAAAGGAAACGATAAGATAAGCAGACTTAATGCGGTGTCTGACTTGTTTGCTTCAGGAATGGTCTGGGCACCCAAAACGCGCTGGGCGGAAGAAGTGATTGATGAAGTCGCTAGTTTCCCAGCGGGCGAACATGATGATTACGTGGACTCCGTGTCTCTAGCTATGATGCGGTTCCGTAAAGGCGGGTTTATACGATTGCCTTCGGACGAAAGGGAAGAAGACCCTATGTTTAGAAGGCGTACAGGCGGGTACTACTAATGGCTATTGAAAAGAGTTTATACGGGATGCCCGAGGGCGTTGACGAAGAGATGGCGATGGAAGGGATGGGCGAACCTGATGCCATAATTGAGATGGATATAGTCACGTCTGAAGATACGCCCATTATGGTAGAACTTGAAGACGGCAGTGTCGAGATTAGCTTTGGCGAAGAAAACGAGGATATAGCTTCGGCTCCCTTCGATGCAAACTTAGCTGATTACTTAGACGACGGGCAGTTGCAAGAGTTAGCTGGAGACTTAGAAGAAGCTATAGACGGAGATACTTCCGCTCGCCGTGATTGGGCGGATACCTACGTTGCTGGTCTTGATGTCTTAGGGATGAAGTACGAAGAGCGTACCGAGCCTTGGGAAAACGCCTGTGGCGTGTATAGCAACATTTTGGCGGAAGCCGCCATCCGTTTCCAAGCTGAAGCGATGAGTGAGACGTTCCCTGCTGCCGGTCCTGTTAAGACAAAAATTCTTGGGGAGATGACCCAAGAGAAAGAAGATGCAGCGCTGCGTGTTAAGACGGATATGAATTACGAGCTGACTGAAGTTATGGTAGAATACCGCCCCGAACATGAGAGGCTGTTGTATAGCCTTGGTTTGGCTGGTTCTGCCTTCAAAAAGGTGTATTTTGACCCCAATATGGGGCGTCAGACCGCCTTATATATCCCTGCTGAAGACGTAATTGTACCCTACGGTGCCTCTAATATTGAGTCAGCGGAGCGTGTTACGCACGTCATGCGCAAGACTAAGAACGAACTTATTAAGTTACAAGCGGCTGGTTTCTACAGAGAAGTAGAGTTAGGTGAGCCAGTGTCCTTCTTTACGGACATTGAGGAAGCGAAGGCCGAACAATCTGGGATTTCTTTAACCTCTGACGACCGCTATACCATATTTGAAGTTCATGCTGACCTGATTATTGACGGTGTAGATGGTGAGGATGAGGACGACGATCTCCAGATTGCAAAGCCTTATGTAGTAACGTTTGAGAAGGGTACAAGCGAGGTGTTGTCGATACGCCGTAACTGGAACCCTGACGACCCTTTGACACTAAAACGTCAACATTTCGTACATTATGCCTATGTACCCGGATTTGGATTTTATGGACTTGGACTTATTCACATCATCGGTGGCTACGCTCGCGCTGGCACTAGCATTATCCGTCAGCTCGTGGACGCTGGAACCCTATCCAATCTCCCCGGTGGTCTCAAGTCTCGCGGACTACGAGTTAAGGGCGACGACACACCAATTGGTCCCGGCGAGTTCCGTGATGTAGACGTACCCTCTGGCAGCATCCGCGACAACATTATGCCCCTCCCTTACAAGGAGCCTTCTCAGACGTTGTTAGCGTTATTGCAGCAGATCACCGAAGAAGGCCGACGTTTGGGCGCAATCTCTGACATGAACATATCCGACATGAGTGCTAATGCTCCTGTTGGAACTACCCTCGCTCTACTAGAGCGTACTCTTAAGCCAATGGCTGCGGTGCAATCCCGTGTCCATTTCTCGATGAAGCAGGAATTTAAACTCCTAAGAAAGATCATCGCTGAGTATGCCCCCGAAGAGTATATGTATGTGCCTGACCGTGGCGAGCCTCGTGCTAGACAAGCCGACTACGCTATGGTGGAAGTAATTCCTGTCAGTGATCCTAATAGCAGCACGATGGCACAGAGAGTTGTGCAGTACCAAACCGTGTTGCAAATGGCACAGGCCACCCCACAAATCTACGACCTTCCGCAGCTTCATCGCCAGATGATCGAGGTCTTGGGTATCAAGAACGCCGACAAGCTTGTCCCTCTTAAGGACGACCTCAAACCCGCCGATCCTGTTAGCGAGAATATGGCTTCTTTGGTTGGTAAGCCTATGAAAGCGTTTATTTACCAAAACCATCAGGCGCATATCGCTACTCACCAAGCGTTTATGCAAGACCCCTCGATAGCGGCTTTTATTGGACAGAACCCCGCAGCGCAACAAATCATGGGCGCTCTCAGTGCTCATATAGCTGAGCACGTAGCCTTCCAATACCGCCAAGAGATGGAACAGAAACTTGGCGTGCCTCTACCCGCTCCTGATACAGAGATGTCAGAAGAGACAGAGGTCCAGTTGGCTGGATTACTAGCGCAAGCCGGTACACAGCTAACCCAAGAGAAGCAACAACAGGCGGCGCAGCAACAAGCTCAGCAACAGCAGCAAGACCCTCTTATCCAGATGCAACAACAAGAGTTGGAAATCAAAGCCGCAGAACAACAGCGTAAAGCAGCTAAAGATCAATCGGATGCCGCAGAAGCCGCAGCTAGGCTACAGTTGGATGCAAAGAAAGCTGAAACAACCGCGAGTCTTGAAGCCATTCGTATAGCCTCTCAAACAGACCAAGCCCAAGCCAAGAACGATCTGGACGAGGCTAAAGCAATAATGGACTTAGCTAAAGCTCAACAACCAAGAGGACCCCAAGGTGGCTAAAAAGTCAGGAATGAGTTCTTCAGAAGCCGTGCAGCTAAACAAAGGTGTCAAAGGCACCAGCATTGGAAATGGGGCTTTTAAGATAGGAGCACTAAACAAACACAAGCGACGAAACTTCAAAGCTTATCGCGGACAGGGGAAATAAATTTGGAAGCTCCTAAAGTATCTATTTTGTTACTTTCTTATAACCGAGCCAAGCTAATAAAGCGCGCAATAGCTAGTGTGCTAAAGCAGAGTTATAAAAATTGGGAACTGGTTATACAAGACGACTGCTCTACTGATGGCTCTTTTGAAGTTGTTAAAGAGCTAGCCAAACTTGATGAGCGCATAAAAATTTATAGGAACGAAGAAAATTTAGGTATTCCCAGAAATAGAAAGGCGGCGTACGAGAATAGCACTGGGGAACTTATAGGGCATTTAGACAATGATGATTTTTTATACGTAAATGCTCTTGAGTACATGGTAAACGCTTTTATAAAGTACCCAGAAATAGGGTTAGCCTATAGTGACCAGTCTTTTATTGATGATAAAGGACAACCTATGGAATACGTAGCGAATAAGGACTATGGGGAGCCGTTAACTAGCTATGGGTGGAGGCACCTAGGGGTTTATAGACGGACCGCCTACGAAGCTACAGACGGGTACAATACGACCCTGAACCAACCCTGTGAAGATGGGGATTTGTTCATGCAAATAGCTGAAAAGTTTCCTTTTCGTCGTGTGCCCCACGTTTTGTATGGTTTTAACAATGTAGGCGACCATGCGGGGTTTGGAGTCCCAGAATGCCAACATTGCCTTGAACGGGCGAAGTGTAACTTTATACGGGTATGGGCCGCGGCTGTAGTGCCGCCTAGAGACGTTATTACATGGAAAGAAATTACTTAAGAGCATCTACAACCACAGGAGTTAGAACCCTATGACCGATTTACCCGAAGAAAACCCTAGAACGCTTAGGGTTAACAAGAAGCTCGCCGGTATTGAAGTTAACCTGCGTTTAGGCGTAATTGCCCTATCAAAGAAAGCGGGGGCCTCAGAACATCAAGATGAGGCGATGAAATTCTCTCAAGCGGCTTTAAATCTGGCTAATGCAGCGGCGACCTTAAGCCGCTTAGACCAAGGAGATAATTAATGGCTACAACCGTCTTTGACGTGCTGAACGAAAAATTAACAGAGCTTAAAAGCTCTAGCGAAGAATTCTTACACGCTGGTGGGGCAACAGACTACGCAGGGTATAAGGAAGTGTGTGGCGTGATTCGAGGGCTAGACGCCGCATTACGAGAAATAAACGACCTCTCGCGTAACTATATGGAAGATGACGATGGATGAAACAATAACAGTAAGTGGAGTGGGGGCTGACGCTTCTGTCTCTCCAACTATGACTGCACTAGAGCTAAAAAGAAAAGAACGTATAGAAGTAGAAGCAGTACAAGAAGCAGAGTTAGAGGACCAAATACCTAAGCCCGTTGGCTATCGAGTGCTAATTGCTTTACCCAATGTGGATGAAACTTTTGGAGAAAGTGGCCTTATTAAAGCTGAATCTACTCGGAGGGAGGAATATATTCTTTCTACTATAGGGTTAGTTTTAGATATGGGGGAGGAAGCCTATAGCGATAAGGAGCGTTTTCCTAGTGGGCCTTGGTGTAAGAAAGGAGATTACGTAATGTTCCGTGCCAATACTGGCACGCGGTTTAAATTTAACGGCCAAGAGTATCGTTTGATGAATGACGATTCTATCGAAGCTGTCGTTGACGATCCGCGAGGCATCTCTCGCGCATAAGGAATAGATCATGCCTAGACAAAATGTAGAGTTTGAATTTCCCGATCCCGATAAAGACGAAGGCGCTCATGAAGTTGAAGTAGACCTTGCTGAAGCTGAAGCAGCTCTTGAAGTTGAAGGGGCTGTAGGGCGAGAAGAAATAAAGTCCGCTAAAAAGACTGTTAAAGCGGGTGAAGTAGAGATTGAGATAGAAGACGATACCCCTCCAGAAGACAGGGGTAAGGAACCTACTCCTCCTGAAGACATATCTGAGGACGAGTTGTCTGATTACGGTAAAAAAGTTCGCAAGCGCTTAAAAGCTATATCTAAGACGTACCACGATGAAAGAAGGGCAAAAGAAACAATTCAACGTGAACGTGAGGCGCTTGAAACTTATGCAAAACAATTAGTCGAGGAAAACAAAAAGCTTAAGGGTACGGTCGATCAGAACCATAACACCCTTATTACCTCGGCTAAAAAACAAGTAATTGGGGAGTTAGAAACAGCTAAAAGACAGTATCGAGAAGCCCATGATCTGGGGGATTCGGAAGCTATTTTAGAAGCTCAGACGGCGTTAAATACGGCTCAAATTCGTATGGAACGCGTTAACTCCTTGAAACCTAAAGAAACTAATAGTTTACAACCTCAAGAAACTGCTGTACAACCGCAAGTAAGTGCTCCTCCTGTAGAAGTACAAAAGGATGAGCAAGCTGAAACATGGCGCGATAACAACCCGTGGTTCGGTTCAGATGATGAAATGACAGCTTTTGCGTTAGGGCTGCACAATAAACTGACGAAAGACGGGGTTGATCCCCGCTCAGAAGACTACTACGAGAAAATTAACTCTCGTATGCGCCAAGTCTTTCCAGATCAATTTGATTTGGAAGATGCGGAAACCGGGGTAACCCCGAGGCAAAGAGCTAGTAATGTGGTCGCACCCGCTTCGCGGAGCACAGGGCCTAAGAAAATTACGCTAACGCAATCACAAGTAGCTATTGCAAAAAAACTCGGAGTACCACTGGAAATTTACGCCAAACAGGCTGCTGAATTAATGAGGAAACAATAATGTCTAAGCACAGACTAGATAGAGAGCTTGAAACTCGTGAAAGAACAACCCAAAAGAAGGCGTGGGTAAGGCCAACAGTGTTGCCAGACCCCATTCCCCAAGACGGTTATAAGTTTCACTGGGTTCGCGTAAGCACTATGGGTCAACCTGATTCGACTAATGTGTCCTCAAAACTACGTGAAGGATGGGAGCCAGTACGCGCAGAAGACCACCCCGAGATATTTAGTGACGCCGTTTCTGACGTGCGTTTCAAAGATAATGTCATCGTTGGCGGACTAATGCTGTGTAAGGCCCCATTAGAACTTGTTGCAGAGCGTACTGAGTACTATGACAATATGGCTCAGTCTCAGATGCGTTCAGTAGACAATAACCTGATGCGCGAAAATGATCCTCGAATGCCCCTGTTTAACGACAGGAAATCGAAGGTTACTTTCGGCAGCGGAAATTAATCTTTAGGAGTTATATACAATGGCTTATCCAACAGTCAGTGCTCCCTACGGCTTTGAACCAATTAACCGTGTAGACGGTATGCCTTATGCAGGTGCCACTCGCCTTATTTCTATAGCGAGCACCTACGATACGGCTATCTACGCAGGTGATTTGGTTAAAATCGTAACGGGCGGCACAATCGAGAAGTTTACTGGCACTACTACTGGTTCCCCTTCGGGCGTCTTTATGGGTGTTCAGTACGTCAATTCATTGAGTCAGTTCACACCGGCTCAGTACTACCCCGGCACTAGCGTTACAGAAGCTTTTGCTATCGTAGTTGACGACCCAATGGCGGCGTTTAAAGTTGCTGTAACCGACGGTTCAAGCGATATGTCTACGGCGGCTCGTGCTGCTGTGGGTTCTAACATGTCTGTTTTGGCCGGCACGGGTGACGCAGCTACTGGAAACTCTGGTGCGTCAGTACTAGCAGGGTCCGAAGCTACTACCGCAGGTCTAGTTGTGCGCGTTATTGACACAGTAGACGAAACTAAAACTGCTGCTGATGCTTTTGTAGAGGTAATCGTCAAGATTAATCTGCACCAGTACAACAACACTACTGGCGTATAAGGAGACTAGCAAATGGCTATTTCAAGAGCGCAACTCCTTAAGGAGCTACTACCGGGTCTAAACGCCCTATTCGGCCTCGAATACGCTAAGTATGGCGATGAGGCTGCTGAAATCTTCGAGACTGAATCTTCGGATCGTTCTTTCGAGGAAGAAACTAAGTTGTCCGGTTTTAGTGCCGCGCCTGTTAAAGGTGAAGGTTCTGCAATCGAGTATGACAATGCGCAAGAAGCGTGGACTGCTCGTTACACTCACGAGACCGTCGCAATGGGCTTCTCGCTCACTGAAGAAGCAATCGAAGATAACCTCTACGATTCACTCTCTTCACGTTATACAAAGGCACTTGCCCGCGCTATGGCGTACACTAAGCAAGTTAAGGGTGCTAGCATCCTAAACAACGCATTCGCTGCTGGTTCTACGTACGGTGATGGACAGACTCTCTGTTCAACTGCTCACCCTCTCGTATCTGGTGGTGTAAACTCAAACCGTCCTGCTGTTGCTGCTGACCTTAACGAGGCTTCACTCGAAGCTGCTGTTATTCAGATTGCTGGCTGGACTGATGAGCGCGGCCTGCTTATTGCTGCTAAGCCTAAGACCCTTGTTATCCCACCGGCACTGCAATTCGTTGCTACTCGCTTGTTGGATACTGATCTTCGTGTTAGCACAGCGGATAACGACATCAACGCACTGAACAACAATGGTTCAATCCCCGGTGGTTATAAAGTTAACAACTACCTGACTGACACCAATGCTTGGTTCTTGATGACTGACATCCCCAACGGCCTGAAGCACTTCGTCCGCTCACCTATGAGCACTAGCATGGACGCAGACTTTGACACAGGCAACAGCCGATATAAGGCTCGTGAGCGATACAGCTTCGGCGTATCTGACCCACTGGGTATCTTCGGTTCACCGGGCGCTTAATAAGCAAATGGTGTTAAGATTGGGGGCTTCGGCCCCCTTTCTTTTATGGGTAATAAATAGTTATGCCTAGACAACCACCCAAAACCACAGAACCGGCTAAGTCACGGCTATGCACCTCGTGTAACAGAGTCCGCAAGACTACCCAATTTGAAAGTTTTAAAGACGGCAATTCTCGCGGTGTGTGCCGAGATTGCGTATTAGCCCAACGAGCAAAGAAAACCTCTGCCACACCTGAATCCTACCTACGGATTCTCCATACCCAACTTAAGTCCCAACGCCGTAAGCAAGGCATAGAATTCTCCATTACCCTCGAAGAACTGCACCAGATGTGGGAAACCCAAAACGGGCGCTGCGCGTTGTCTGGTATACTTATGACCCATCAGCGAGACGGTGCTCTTGGGGACAAGAAGAAAAAAGAGTTTAACGCCTCAATAGACCGAATTAACCCCGCAGGCCCTTACGTACGGGAAAACGTACAGCTAGTAGCTGCTAGGGTAAACACCATGAAGCACACTTTGGGCGAAGAAATGTTCATGTGGTGGGTAAGAAACATTTACGAACACCAGATTAAGTGATAAGTTGGATTTGCTTTACCCCTTGAGACTTGGCCCGTCCCCACAGATGGGCCTTTTTTATTTGCGCACCCCGCCGATAAATGGTATATACTTAATGAAATCCGGAACTAACCGGTGTATCTGACAGCTTCCGGCTGACGACATGCAGACAGATATACCTCAAATTAACTCGCATGTGAGGATCTCCCAATGAGTTCAACAACTTTCTCAGGCCCGGTCACCTCGACCAATGGTTTTATCGGTGCTGTAACAGGCGATGTAACTGGCGCAGTCGTTGCGACCACTATTACGGCTTCTAGCAACGCTACCCTTTCTGGCACTGCTAACGTCATCATTATCCCTACTAGTGACCCCGGTGTTACTGGCGCTATCTGGAATAATGCAGGCACTCTAGCTGTCTCAGCCTAAGTTTCTCACTTAATAGGAGCTAACTCATGGCTGATACAATATCGACCCAAATAATCCAAGATGGCAGCCGTCAGGCAATCATTAAAGTTACTGCGGTTGTAGGAAACACAGACGTAGTAACTAGCACAATGGTTGATGTCTCTACGTTATCGGTTGATCCGGTTAGCCGTAGGGCCTGTACCGGTGTCGTTCTTGCTAAGCTTGTTTACGTAGGTGTTGGGGTTGGGGTCAAACTAGAATGGGACGCTACGTCTAACGTTCTTATCTTTGACCTACCGGTAAACTGGACAGAAGAGTATGATTTCTCTGCCTTTAGCGGCATACCTAATAACGCTGGAACTGGTAAAACGGGTGACATCGTGGCGACTACAGTATCTCCAACTACTGGGGATACCTACACCTTTATATTTACTGTGAATAAGCAATATGGCTAATCGCGTAGATAAATAGGGGCGCGGCGATGAACAACTTAGAGTACTCGATGGTTGATGTTATGCTGACTATCCTAAAGTACTCTAAGGGGCGCTGGACCCCGGACGAAGTCCTTGAGTTTGCTTACTTGCTAGAGGGCTTCCACGAGGAAGAACTGGATGCGGCAAAGCCCACCCTAGTTAGCCTAAAAGGCGGCAAAGACACTGATAAATAAACAACATGCTTTAGGAGAGTAGATATGGCAAACAGAAGAGCAGGTGCAAAAACCGAAGTTAAGTCAAGCCGCAAAAAAGCAGACTTATCGCTACCCCCGAAGACGGCAAAGCCGGTGCAGACGGTGAAGCCACCAGTGCGACCGAAGACAGTGACACCGACACCGTCGAACATGCCGAAGGCAGCGACACCGACACCGTCGAACAGACCGACGACACCGACGACACCGGCGGAACGGCCCCCCAAGGTAGTTGACGAAACCGAATATTCCAAACTTAGGAACGCGAGCCGGATAAAAGCTGCTATGCGGGATAACCCGCTTCCAAAAATAGGTAATGACCTAGTGAAGATGAACAAAGGCGGTAAGATTCGTGGCTACGGCATGGCCCGTGGCGGTAAAGTTTGTAAGATGCGCTAAGGAGAATTATTAATGGCGACATCTGGTACAGCTACATTCAACATGGACTTCACCGAGATTGCGGAAGAAGCGTGGGAACGTGCCGGTAGAGAAATGCGTTCTGGTTATGACCTGCGTACTGCTCGTCGTTCCATGAACCTGTTGACTATCGAGTGGCAGAACCGTGGCATTAACATGTGGACTATTGAAGAGGGTACGTTAAACCTCGTCCAAGACACTGCTACTTATGCCCTTCCTGCCGATACTATAGACCTGCTTGAGCATGTGGTTCGTACGGGTGATGGCAGTGTTACTACGCAGTCTGATCTAAATATTACGCGTATCAGTGTCTCTACCTACTCCAGCATCCCTAATAAGCTAAGCCAAGGTCGTCCTATACAGCTCTACGTAGACCGCGGACAGGCTAACCCCTCTGTGACTGTGTGGCCTGTACCAAACCAAGGGACTGACGTTTCCCCCTTTTATATTCTTAAGTACTGGCGGATGCGTCGTATACAGGACTCAGGCACAGGCGTTAACACCGCCGACGTTAATTTCCGTTTCTTGCCCTGCCTCGTTGCAGGGCTTGCGTATTACATAGCACAGAAAGACCCAGAACTAATGCCCCGCCTACCCATGCTACAGGCCGAATATGAGCGCCAGTTTGAGTTGGCGGCGGGGGAAGACAGGGAAAAAGCCACGCTTAGCTTGGTGCCGCGTATACACGGCGTGAGGTAGACATGAGCTACACGTATGCGTCTGGGCAAAAAGCAATCGCAATATGCGATGTTTGCGGCTTTCAATACAAGTTACGGCAGCTTAAAGAGCTGATTGTTAAGGGAAATAAGACTAACATTAAGGCGTGTCCCGAGTGTTGGAACCCAGACCAGCCACAGAACAGATTAGGGGAGTTTCCAATTGAAGACCCCCAAGCAATACGAAACCCACGACCAGACTCTGCGGAGTTAGTAGCAAGTAGGGATATTCAATGGGGCTGGGACCCAGTAGGGCTAAGCGACCCGTTTGGACTTACACCAGACAATTTGGAAGGCAAAGGTGCCGTAGGACAAGTCACGGTAACCATAAGCTAGGAGATCGAAATGAAAACGAAGTCAAGATCAAACGTAAAAGTACCCAAGGTCATCGAGTTCCCGAATGAGCCTACTATGTACAAAGTGGACACGTGCAACCAACCGCCTAAAGATATGAAGACTAGCGGTATTAAGGTACGTGGCGCAGGCGCTGCTACTAAAGGGCTTCTTGCTCGCGGACCAATGGCCTAAGAGGGTTAGCTGGTGAATTACACCGAGCTTAAAGTAAATATTGAGGACATCTGCGAGCAGTCGTTTACGGACGACCAAATGGCTATGTTTACTCAACAAGCTGAGCAGAAGATATACAACACTGTTCAGATTCCTGCGCTGCGCCGAAATCAGACGGGTAATTTTACTACTGGTAATAAGTACCTGATATACCCAACAGACTTCTTATACCCGTTCTCTTTGGCGGTTATAGACGCGGCGGGCAACTACACGTACTTGCTGAATAAGGATGTTAACTTTATTCGTGAGGCATACCCCGGACCAACGAGTACCGGTGCGCCCGTGCACTACGGCCTTTTTGATGACACGGCGTTTATCATAGGCCCAACGCCTGATGCGGCGTACGAGGTAGAGCTACACTACGGATATTACCCAGAGACTATTGTTACTGCTGGTACTACGTGGCTTGGCGATGAGTTTGATTCTGCGCTGCTTAACGGTGCTTTGGTTGAGGCAATACGCTTTATTAAGGGTGAGCCGGATATGGTAGCCTTGTACCAGAAGATGTACGTAGACGCTATGGCGCTACTCAAAAACTTAGGGGACGGCAAGATGCGGGAAGATATGTACCGTTCTGGTCAACTCCGTATAACCCCGCGTTAATTTAAGAGGAAACACAAATGGCTATTTCACAGGCTATGGCAACATCATTCAAAGTTCAAATCCTTGGTGGAGACTTTGATTTCAGCAGCGGTACAGGACAAGTATTTAAGATCGCGTTGTTTACTTCATCGGCTACGCTAGGCGCGACTACTACTGTATATGCTACGACTAATGAGGTTACAGGCACGGGCTATACTGCGGGCGGTAACACTCTGACTATTTCTGCAAACCCTGCGTCTAGTGGTACCACAGCGTTCTTGGACTTTGCTGATACTACGTGGTCTACAGCGACTATTACGGCTCGCGGCGCTTTGATCTACTTGGCTGACGGCGTCACGGACCCTGCTGTTGCAGTTCTGGACTTCGGTGCGGACAAGACCTCTACTGCGGGCGACTTTACTATTGTCTTCCCAGCGGCTGACGCGAGCAACGCTATAATCCGTATTGCTTAGGTCCTGATATGACTGACGTTACGGTCCCACTCTCCGGTTGGGGGTTCAGCACTTGGGGTACGGATTCGTGGGGCGAAGGTAATGCTCTGCCTGTTGGTACTGGTGCTGTAGGGACTGTAGGTGTTACGGGTGATGCAGTTGTAAGTGTTAGTGGTGTATCTGGTACTACGGCTTTAGGTTCTAGTTCGGTCACGATTAACCAAAGCGTTTCGGTTACTGGAGTTAGCGCCACAGGCATAGCCGCTTACGCTGTTTGGGATGCTACGGTTTATTTCGGCGGGTGGGGTCGTGGAGTTTGGGGCCAAGGTGCGTGGGGGGAGTCACTAGGTCTCGAAGCTACCGGCGAGATAGGCTCAGTCGAAGTACAGGAAGGCGTTGGGGTATACGTCACTGGCGTACAAGCTACGACCACTCTTGGTAATATTGCAGTTAACGCCGATGGAGCAATAAACGCTCTCGGCAATGCAGCTACTGGTGAGATTGGAACGGTAGAGATAGACGCTGGCGCTATAGTAGCTGTCACAGGGGTTGAGGGTACTGGAGCATTAGGTACAGCCGGTCCGATAACAACCGTAGCCATAAACGTCACAGGCGTAGAAGCCACAGCCACAGCGGGCAACGTAGCAATAATCGGGGATTCGTCTCTTGATGCTACTGGACTGCAAGCCACAGCTACACTAGGCAATATAACAGTACTGCTTCAACAGAATGTCAACGTAACTGGCGTTCAGGGCACTACCGCACTAGGCGAGACAACCGAGACAGCAGGAGCCAAGGTATACGCCATTGGCGTACAGGCCACAGGCCAAGTCGGAACAGTACTAGTCTGGAGTCAAATAGTTCCGGGCGGCGACCCAAATTGGGTAGACATTGCCCCTATTAGTCAAACCCCTACGTGGACGGATATAGCAGCATGAAGACAACAAACGAAGCACAAAACTTGGGTGATGCAATAGACCCGAAGCATGAAATTGAAGTGTTATGTGGCAACTGCGGGTATGATGTGAACGAGGCTGAATTAACCGCCGATACTTGCTCAGACTGTGGCGAAGCACTAAACTTACGTCAGAATACAAAGATTTACGCGACAAGCATCCCCGCCGCTGGCGGCAGCACGTTAGTGTAGATACTGGAGAAATTAGATGGCTACTTATGTAAATAATTTACGGCTCAAAGAGATCACCACAGGTGATGAAGATGGTACTTGGGGTACCAGTACTAACACTAATCTGGAGCTTGTCACTGACGGTTTTAGCTACGGCACGAAAGAGATTGCTGCTGACGCTAACGAAACCTTCACCATGCCGGACGCGACAGCAGATGCCACGCGCTCGCTGTACCTTAAGTTTACTTCGGCAGTATCGCTAACCGCGACTCGTGAGATTACGCTTGGGCCAAACACGGTATCTAAGACGTGGATCATCGAGAACGCTACTACCGGCAGTCAGATTATCACGATCAAGCAAGGCTCGGGCGCTACAGTAGATGTTGCCAACGGCTCTAAAGTCATGGTCGTCACAGACGGTGCGGGCGCAGGCGCTGCGGTTCTAAACGCTAACCCCACGGAAGTCGGTGGCTCGGTTACTAGTGTCGGCGGCACAGGCACAGTAAATGGGATTACCCTTACAGGTACTGTAACTAGCTCTGGCAACCTCACACTTGGCGGTACTCTTGGCAGTGTTGACCTTACTTCGCAAATTACAGGAACCCTCCCTGTCGCCAACGGCGGTACGGGCGCAACAACCATCACAGCGAATAACGTGGTTCTTGGTAATGGCACATCAGCAGTACAAACAGTTGCTCCGGGCACTACAGGTAATGTCCTGACTTCAAACGGCACAACTTGGCAGTCAACAGTCCCTGCGGCTAGTGGCATATCAGCAGGTCTTTCAATCGCACTTGCGATGGTCATGGGATTCTAGGAGAAGGTAAATGGCTAACCCCAATATAGTAAGCGTAACAAGTATTTTAGGTAACACAACTTTTATAACACCGGCGGACACAGCAGCTAACGTGCTTTTGTCTAACGCGGCGTCTTCTGGTGACGTACTTAAGATCAACCAAATTGTAGCGGCTAACGTCAACGGCACAAGCGCCGTGGATACCACTGTGGCGGTAAACAACGCGGCGGCGGGTGCGGGTACTTCTTTCCCTGTCGTCTCTACGGTGTCAGTCCCTGCGGATGCGTCTATTATCGTAACGGACAAGACCACGGCGATTTACCTAATGGAAGACCAGTCCATCGTAGTCACTAGCGGCACGGCAAGCGGCATCAGCTACACTATTAGCTACGAAGCGATCTCTAGCTCGTAAGGAGTAGGGTATGTCTAATAGATGGACAGGCGGCTTTATTCAAGCCTACTTTGACCCGTTGACGGCAGGTCCTTTGGAGGACTTTGGGCCTATATACGCTGTTGGCTATAACAACGCGGGGCAACTTTTTTTAGGCGACACAACTAACCGTTATACTTGGACCGCAACAAATACGGGTAGTTCTTGGGTTACGGCTAGTACTGGCGGGGCGTCGTCGTATAATTTTAGTTTTGCGATAAAGTCCAACGGGTCTATCTGGGCTGCGGGAAATGGTCAGTATGCCGGTAATGGTCAGCCTACCGACGTAGACTATTCGTCCCCTGTTCAACTAGGAGTCGAAACCACTTGGGATAAAGTAGGTTCGGGGAAGTGGGATACACTTGCTGTTAAAACCGACGGGACTCTGTGGGGCTGTGGCCGAAACCTTTACGGGGAGCTAGGGCTAAACAACAAAACCCTGACACGAGGTCTTACTCAAGTAGGTGCAGGCACCGATTGGTACAAGGTGGGTAATGGTGAGTATCAAACGATGGCCCTTAAAACTAACGGAACTATGTGGAGTTGGGGGAAGAACGATCAAGGTCAGTTAGGACAAAACGACATAATTTACCGAAGTTCACCCGTCCAAATAGGCGCGTTGACTACATGGTCCGAAATTGCGGTGGGGGAAGCATTTGGGGTTGCAGTTAAAACCGACGGCACTTTGTGGACTTGGGGTCGAGGAATAAACGGACAACTAGGACGGAATAACATCTCTCAAATTAACTACCCCGCGCAAGTTGGGGCGCTTACAACTTGGAGTAAAATTTCTGCGTCTTTTACTGGCGGCCTTGCTATTAAAACTGACGGTACCTTATGGGGGTGGGGTTACAACGCTCTAGGTTCTGTAGGGGACGGAACGGCTATAAATAGATCGTCTCCGGTGCAGATAGGTAGTGATACAGATTGGGCGGAATTAACAGCCGACCCTGCGGTGACAGGCAGCCACACCTCTGCCGCTATTAAAACCGACGGGACTCTTTGGATTTGGGGGGAATCATCCTACGGTCAAACCAACACCTCTAATAACGCCTCCTCTCCTGTGCAAATAGGTAGCGAGACATCTTGGAAAAAGGTAGCAGTCGGGCGAAGCTCAATGGCTATTCAAGGATCATAGGACACCACCATGCCACAATGGAAACAGTATTCAGGTATCTGGACCACCACTCAGCAGGCTCAGGCGGCTGCGGCGGGGACGTGGCCGCTTAGGTTTGATTATGTGTTGTATGCTTGGGGGTCTAACGCTGTTGGTAATTTAGGGCAAAACAATATTATTGATAGCTCTTCGCCCGTTCAAGTTTCAGAACCAAGTTGGTCTAAAACATCTAGTAATGGCTACAACAAAGCTACCGCAGCGATAAGAACAGATGGCACTTTGTGGACTTGGGGAGACAACAGCCAAGGTCAGCTAGGCCACGGGGATGTAATTTATAGGTCGTCCCCCGTACAAGTAGGGGCGCTTTCTACTTGGGCAGAAGTATCGACAGGTCTGCACGCAGTTGCGGTAAAAACAGATGGAACTTTATGGGCATGGGGACGTAACCTTACAGGTGAGCTGGGCCTAAACAACACAATTTTTTACAGTTCCCCTGTACAAATTGGGTCGGGTACTGATTGGTATAAAATAGAATCTGCTTTCGGCGAAAGTTCTTTAGCGTTAAAAACTGACGGGACGATGTGGTCGTGGGGGACCAACCTTCAGGGCCAGCTAGGTCAAAACAACACAATTTACCGAAGTTCTCCTGTTCAAATAGGTTCGTTGACCACATGGTCGCAAATAGCCATAAAAAATGATTTTGCAGGGGCCGTTAAAACAGACGGTACTTTATGGACTTGGGGTCAAGCGAGTCTCGGCCAATTAGGGCACGGTAACTTTATTCGAAGGTCCTCTCCTGTTCAATTAGGAGCGTTAACTTCGTGGTTAAAAGTTTCCTGTGGGCAGCAACATTCTTTATTTTTAAAAAATGACAACACTGTCTGGGGAACGGGAGAGAATGGTAAGGGATGTTTAACAAGCGACGTGCCCGGCTACACTACTTCTCCTTTGCAAATAGGCACCCTTTCTAATTGGGCCAACATTTCGGCAGGGCATGCTCAAACTTTTTTAATATCTACAACGGACGCTTATCTGTGGGCTATAGGCAGTAATAGCGCCGGGGGATTAGGACTAGGGGATACTGTACATCGTTCTTCCCCCGTTCAAGTAGGACTAGAAGGTAACTGGCAAACAGTAAATTGTGCAATAGGAAACACGGGCGCTCCGGCTGTAGTCGCAATACGAAAAGGATAAGAAGGCTCTTAATGAAAAAAATATACTTCCTATCGGGTCTACCCCGCTCAGGTTCTACGGTACTGGCGGCGTTACTACAGCAGCACCCCGAGATGCACACCACAGCTACTTCGGGTTTGTTGGATATGCTCGTGGGTACGCTAGAAGCGTGGGCCAGTTCTCTTAGTCAAAAGTCCAGTACGCAGGACACAACGGCACAGGAGAAAGAGATACAGCGAATATTAAAGTCTATCTGCGAGACTAAGTACGCCGACAGTGACAAGCCTGTAATCCTCGATAAAGCACGCGGTTGGGCGTCTGAAGTTAATATGCCTACTATGTACAACGTGCTTGGGTACAAGCCTAAGATTATCGCTACAGTCCGCAACGTCGAAGATTGTGTGGCCTCTATGGTGCGCGTGGCAAAGCCTGACAATCTTACTGAATTCCTACGTACCTCTGACCTTGTGGACCACGTAAAGCAGTCGTATCAAACTTTGCTTGGCGCACATAACTTCTCGCAAGAGTGCATACACTACGTCGAATACGAAGACCTAGTAAGCAAGCCTGAAGAAGTACTGCGCGGTGTTGAGGAGTTCTTGGAGCTGACACCCCATACTTACGACTTAAACAACGTCGATGCTTCCAATCTACAAGAAAAAGACGAAGAGGTCTGGCAAGTGCAGGGCCTGCACAACGTCCGCAAGAAGCTCAAGAAAGCTGACACTTTGTCCGCCGAGGACACCTTAGAGCACATGTACCGTGGCTTTGTTCAACCGCGTTTTTGGCGTGGTGAGCAGACTTCTACCCTGCCCGTACATCAGCTCGATATCATGCTGTCTCAGGGCCTTATGGGTAATTTGGACGAGGCGGCTAAGATTGGTGACGAGCTTGGGTTTAGAGAGCCTCTGAATGACCGCGCTGCCTTTAACCGTGGTTGGTACGAAATCCGCCGTGGTAACTTGCTAGACGGGCATAAACTTATTTTCCGTGGTCGGCATGAAAGCGTCTTCGGTAATCCTCCGCCCAGAGTACCCACACCGATGTGGGATGGGGTAAGTAAGGGTACTATTTTACTCAATATGGAAGGCGGTCTGGGCGACCAGATACACTGCGCCGGTATGATCCGCTACATGGTCAAGAAGGGCTGTGACGTGATAGTAGCCTGCTCGGGTTCCTTGGCTATGCTATTTAGAGATATGCCGGGTGTTCGCGCCGTAGTACAGCAAGAGGCTGCGTTTGGCGTGGTCCATGACTTCTGGGTACCGGCTATGTCTGCGGTGTTACCGTTGGGTTTGGAATATAAAGATATAGACGGCTCTGCTTATATAGCTAAGCCCGAGATGCCTAAGAACAAGAAGTTCCGCATTGGCCTGAGATGGCAGGGTAACCCACAGTTTGAGCATGAGCAGCACAGGCAGTTCGACCCCAACCTGTTGTTCGATGCCGTAAAGGGCACCGATGCGGAATTCATTAGCCTACAGCGTGACGAGGGTGCTCAGTACAAGCCCAACTGGGTTAAAGATGTGACATTAGACCACTGGGAAGATACCCGCATGGCTGTAGCGTCCTGCGACCTTGTGGTAACATCATGCACATCAGTGGCCCACTTAGCGGCAGCTATGGGCGTTAAGACTTGGATTGTTGTACCGATACTGCCTTATTACTTATGGGCAAAGCCGGGTTCTAAGACGGAGTGGTACGACAGCGTTACACTATTTAGGCAAGAAGCCTACGGTGATTGGAGCGGGCCTTTCCGCAAAATTAAGACACAACTTGAGAATATAGGAGGCGAACATGCCAACTCAAACAGGATTTTGGATACAAGTAAAGAATGGCGAAGTGAAGCAAGTTTGGGACTACGCGCCTGACGCCTCACGTCGTGCAGCGGAAAGTGGTTGGAAAGAGGCGGTAGAAGTTAAACCTGATCTGGTCGATAACCGTGAGATCATGACTACGCACAGCTTTGATCTGGATGCGGACCCCGCGCAAATTGTCTGGGCTAAGCGTGAGCTTACTGTTGACGAGCGTAAAGGTGCTTTAAGAGGCCAAGCTAACGCTGAGTTCCAAGCGGTTGTAGATGCGCAGTTACAGATCGAAATGGCTGACGACGACGCTTCGGGTGATCTTGAGGCAGTATCCACGGCCAAAGCGGCTAAGGATGCTCGCATTGCTGCAATTAACGCAGCGACTACCCATGACGAAGTTGACGCGCTCTAAGGAGTAGGACATGTCAGACAGATACCCCGGCGGTCTAATCCGCAAAACACCCCCTACCATTACGCCCCCAGTTGATGGCGAGGGCGGCTCTGCGCCGGGTATTTGGACATTGGAGCAAGCGTCGTACCAAGAAGGAGTGGGTAATTGGCCCAAGCCTGTTTTGCCGAGGGAGTTGTACGCTTGGGGGTTAAACAGCACAGGACAAGTTGGCGACGACACAATTATTACTAAGTCTTCTCCCGTTCAAATTGGCTCAGACATAGATTGGGTTGCTCTTTCCGCAAACAACAATATGAGCCTTGCACGTAAATCGGACGGTACTCTCTGGACTTGGGGAAGTGGCAATTTTGGGTGTTTAGGACACGGCGATGCAATACCTCAGTCGTCACCTACTCAAATCGGCGCTTTAACTACTTGGGCTAAAGCCTCAAACGGGTTTTTTAACGGAGGGGCGGTTAAAACAGACGGTACTCTCTGGACTTGGGGATACAATAACGGAGGGCAGCTAGGGCAAAACGATCTAATAGCTAGATCGTCTCCTGTTCAGGTAGGTTCAGGCACCGATTGGAGCGATGTCACAGGAGGTCGGTATAATTGTCTTGCTATAAAAACCGACGGTACTTTGTGGTCTTGGGGGTTAAACACGGCTGTTGGAATGGTTGGAGACTCTACTTTAATCAGCCGCAGTTCTCCTGTCCAAATAGGCGCGTTAACTAATTGGCTAAAACTTTCTGCTGGAGGACAAAGCTATAAAGTTGCTGCTATTAAAACTGACGGCACTCTGTGGGGTTGGGGTAGAGATATTTTTGGGGAAATAGGTCTTAATGCTACCGGAAACAAAAACAGCCCAAACCAAGTAGGGGCCTTAACCACTTGGCTAGACGTTGCTTCTGGAGCTTATAGTACAGTAGCCACACAAACGGACGGGACTCTGTGGTGTTGGGGGCAAGGTGCCGGTGGGCAACCGGGACAAAACAATACTATAAATAAATCTTCTCCTACTCAAGTAGGGACCGATACGGATTGGGCAAAAACGGGCACTACGAAAGAAGCTAATTTTGCAATTAAAAACAATGGCACTCTTTGGGGGTGGGGTAACGGAAACTCGGGCAGGTTAGGGCAAGATAGTACAATATCCTACTCTTCCCCAGTCCAATTAGGTTCTTCTGTTTGGCAAGAGGTTAGAGGCGGGAACGCGCACACAATTGGAATAACAAAAGGATAACCCTTGAATTTAAACTTCTCATACAACATGCAACCCTCCAAAGCCTACATAATCAGGGTCGAGGGCCACGAAGAATCAGAAGAGAAAGCCGCCTACTGTGCAGAGTCCTGCGACAAAGCAGGGCAAGAGTGGGAATACTGGGAAGCCTATAACGGCTTGGACGGCGAACTAAAAGCCCCATCGCACCACAACGCGATTATGGAGTGCTTAAAAGTAACCGACCACTATATGACCCGTGGCGAAGTAGCCTGTGCCCTGTCCCACATAAGCCTGTGGGCTAAGTGCGTAATAGAAGACCAACCGCTGATTGTCTTAGAGCACGACGCGGTAATGGTAGAGAAATACGAACATCACGCGGTGTATAACTCGATCTGTTACTTAGGCGGACACGAGCAGGTTAAACAGGGGTGGAAGGTACTACCTACGCCACCTCATGCAAGTGAAGGACCGAACTACCATTTTATCTGTCGGGCGCACGCTTACGCGATTGACCCTGCGGTAGCAAAGAACATGTTGGCCCACGTACTCAAGATGGGTATTTGCGGGCCACTGGACATACTGCTTAGAGCGGACATCTTCCCGATTCACCAGATGGGCCTGTATGCCTACAACGAATGGGACGGCGACAAGATGAATACGACGATCAAAGGCCGACCGCTAGAGGGTCGCAGTACTGAGCGTAACGACGATCTGTCTGTATGATTCCTAAAATAGTCCACCTATCTTGGAAGACTAAGGACCTGTTAGACAGCGATAGCCCGCTAGTTCAGGAAGGCATGAAGAAGCTCGTAGAGCTAAACCCTGACTGGGACGTGCAGATAAGCACAGATGACGAGGTAGACGGCTACCTACGGGCGCAGCTAGAACCCAAGATATACGAGCTGATTGCTGATAAACACGTAGTGCAAAAGACCGACCTGTGGCGGCTAATCAAGCTGTATACCGAAGGTGGGGTGTACGTAGACATAGACCGGTTTGTGAATACGCCGCTAGATGACTTGGTAGACGAGGACACGAAGTGGGTTGTACCGACATGCAGGGATTACGACTTCTCGCATGATTTTATGATGACAGCCCCGCAGAATCCTGTATACAGCACCGCCGCTCAGCTTTACTTACAGCGGCTACAGGAAGGGCATAACAGCATCTATTTTCTTGGCCCACAGACTTACATGCACGCGATTACTATGGTGCTAATGGGCGAGATGATAAACACCGACCCCGGCATAGAAGTATTTGATAAGATTAGGGAAACGATGGACGCCGCAGGCTTCATTAAGACGTACCGAGAAGACCCGCCATACGACACGGTTATTTACCGTAATGGTGCTTTAGGGTTAGACTGGGAACAAGAGAAACGAGCATTCTATGCCGAGTCAGGGCTTAAGCACTGGTCGGGGGATTGGTAGTAGGAGAACCCGTGAGATGAACGACTTAGAGCTAGAAGCAATGATACAGCGTGCTGCGGAAGCGGGGGCTAAAAAAGCCTTACGTGACGTGGGTTTACAAGACGACGACGCTGTTCATGACATGCGTGAAATACGTGACCTTCTAGACTCGTGGCGGTCAGCTAAACGCACTGCGGCAAATACCGTGATTAAGGCTTTTACCTACGTTTTCTTAGGTGCCCTGATAACGGGGTCCTACTTTAGTTTTATTAACAAGCCCTAGGTGCGTATCATGAGCCACTTCCAGACCGCGCTAGTTGCCGAGGCTGTGGATGGTGGATGGCGGCTACACGCCCCACTGGTGTATTATAGCGACGTTCTGGGGCGCACAGTGACTGTGCCTGCGGGCTATTGCACTGATCTGGCAAGTGTACCTAAGCTGCTTCGGTGGCTAGTACCCGTAGCAAACGCAAAAAACCGAAAGGCGGCAGTGGTCCACGACTACCTATGCACCCACGGAGACGGCGTTGTTAAGAACCAGAAGCAGGCCGACAAGGTATTTCGTGAGGCTATGGGCGTACTAGGTTTGGGCCGGTTTAAGTCCGGTGCCCTCTATTATCCCGTGCGTATGTTCCAGTCGATCAAAGGGTGGTTTAAATGAGATTACTTATTTTAGGTGTTGCGTGCTACGCACTAGCTGCTTGTACTCAGCTCAACAGCTTAGAGATTACGCCGGAGGACAACGCTATGGCCTGTCTGAAAGGCAACACAAACGCGGCCGGTGCTTTGCTTGGGGCTAGTGTTTCCGGAATTACGGTTGAGCTTCCTGCCTCTGTGGACACCTCTAACTGGACTGCACAGGACTGGAAAGAACTAGCTGAGCTGTGCGACTAGTGACCGAAAAACTACTTGAAATGCTCAAGCGCCATGAGGGCGTAAAGTCCCACGTTTACCTGTGTTCTGCCGGATACGAAACTATCGGTGTGGGTAGGAATATCTCAAAGTCCGGCTTAGGTATGTCAGCCGATGAAGTCGACTACCTGCTAGAGAACGACATAGTACGCGTTATTAAGGAACTTTCTTCGGAATATCCGTGGTTTAGGGGTCTTGATGATGTGCGAAAAGATGCTATGATTGACATTAGTTTTAACCTTGGTGCCACGCGACTACGTGGTTTCAGGCGCGCATTAGCTGCTATGGACGCAGCAGACTACAAAACCGCATCTTTAGAATTTTTAGACTCCAAGTGGAGTCGGGATGTTAAGGGACGCTCAACCGAACTCGCGTACATGATCGAGATGGGTGAGTACCTATAATGAGGTTAGGAAATGCCGCTACAGAAACTACAGTTAAAGCCCGGGGTTGACCGCGAGAACACTCGCTATACCGCAGAGGGCAGTTGGTACGAGACCGACAAAGTGCGTTTCAGACGGGGTATGCCTCAGAAGATCGGTGGGTGGGTGCGCCTGTCAAACAACTTTTACCTTGGTGTCTGCCGCTCCCTGTGGAACTGGATTACATTAGGCCAGCAAAACCTCGTTTCTGTAGGTACTAACCTCAAGTACTATATTGAGCGAGGCGGTGCTTATTTTGACGTGACTCCTATCCGGTCTACGGTAACCCTGACTGACCCCTTCGATACTACTATTGGCTCTGCCCTTGTTTTGGTTACGGATACCGCGCACGGTGCGCTTGAGAACGACTTTGTTACCTTTAGTGGCGCAACTGCGGTTGGTGGGCTTACTCTAAACAACGAGTACCAGATCAGCTTCATCGACGAGGACTCCTACAATATTACCGCCGAGACTACGGCTTCTTCTACTGCCACTGGCGGTGGCACTGTTACTGCGGCATACCAAGTCAACACGGGTAATGAGATTGCTGTACCGTTTACCGGTTGGAGTGCAGGTACTTGGAGTTCGGGCACGTGGGGCTTTGGCGGGGCTACTGATGCCCCCATTCGTTTGTGGAGCGAGGCTAACTTTGGTGAGGATTTGTTCTTTACCTACCGTGGCGGCGAGCTTTTCTATTGGGATGCAAGCAACGGGGTGGCTACCCGTGCGGTCTATGTGTCTTCACTTGCCGGTGCGTCAGACGTTCCTACTATAGCTAACAAGGCATTTGTGTCGGACATCTTCCGTTTTGCCTTTGCTTTTGGTGCTAACGATCTGGGACTTAGCGCACTTGACCCCATGCTTATTCGCTGGTCTGACCAAGAAGACGTAGCTAACTGGACGCCTCTGGCTACTAACCAAGCCGGTAGTTTGCGTCTATCAAGGGGTAGTGAGATTGTAACTGCACTCCAAGCACGCCAAGAAATTCTAGTTTGGACGAATAGCGCCCTGTATGGCATGCAGTACTTAGGTGCTCCAGAGGTTTGGGGTGCGCAGCTACTTGGTGACAACATCACTATAGCTAGCCCTAATGCAGCAGTTTACGCAGGCAACACCGCTTACTGGATGGGTACGGATAAGTTCTATATCTACGACGGTTCGGTTAAAACACTGCCTTGTGCGGTGCGCAGCTATGTATTCAACGACTTTAACTACTCTCAGTACGCCCAAGTTGTTGCCGGTACTAACGAGCGGTTCGACGAGGTTTGGTGGTTCTACTGTTCTGCTGACGTTACGCGCAATGACCGCTACGTGGTGTACAACTACTTACAAGATATATGGTATTACGGCACCTTATCGCGCAGTGCTTGGATGGATGCCGACCACAGAGAAAACCCGCTAGCTGCTACCTACAGCAATAACTTGGTAAACCAAGAGGTGGGCCACGACTGTCAGGAAACTACCACTACGTTCCCGATTACAGCTACGCTAGTGTCCTCTGAGTTTGACTTGGACGACGGCGATAAGTTCATGTTTATAAACCGCATGCTGCCGGACATAACGTTTGATGGTTCCACCGCTGACAACCCCGCCGCCGTGATGACACTACTGCCCCTACAAAACTCAGGCTCTGGCTATAACGACCCTACCTCTGTGGGCGGTGTTGATAACGGTACGGTAACCCGTTCGGCTGTTGTGCCCGTTGAGCAGTTTACTGGGCAGGTTTTTGTCCGTGTACGTGGTAGGCAGATGGCGTTTAAGCTTGAGTCTACTGAGTTAGGTGTAGCTTGGAAGCTAGGTACTCCACGTTTGGATATGCGTCCAGATGGTAGGAGAGGCTAGTGGCTAAGCGGCTAGTACAGAAAGTTCAACCGCCCGCGCTTCCGATACCCAAGGAGACTCCGCTTAAGCAGTATCTGGACGACCTGAATAACATCCTGCGTCTATTCTTTAACTTGATAGCTAACGCAGTGAACACCGTATTTGGAGAGTTCGGGGGCCGGTTTTTAGATGTGCCCAATGCGTTATACTTCTCCACAGCGGACCAAGCACTAGTAGCGTCGAACACAGCGCAGCGGGTTACGTTTAACCAAACATACTTACAAAGCGGGTTTGTGTTAGATGGGGGTACGGACAGCGAGATAACTGCCGTATACGATGGGGTTTATAACTTTCAGTTAGCTTTGACTTTGACCAGCACCAGCGGCAGTTCAAAAGACGTGTATGTTTGGATAGCTAGAAACGGTACTGACTTAGGCTACACAGCGCGGCCTTATAACATTTCCGGCTCAGGTAGGATGCTAGATATACAGTGGGCGTTTGACATCGACGTGGCCGCTGGGGAGTACCTAGAGTTTTATTGGTCGGGTACGCGTACAAATTTAGAATTAGGTGCTTCGGCGGCAGCAACCCCACATCCGGGCATACCGTCTGCTGTAATTACAGTTAACTTTATTTCGGCGCTACCTGAAACGCGCCCAACACCTCCGTAGAGTAGATATGGGTACTAAGATAAAAAAGTTTGATGGCGGCGGTCCAGTTGGGGACCAAGGCATAAATAACAACATGGTTACCCTGCCAGACGGGTCTATGGTGACCCCGCAATACGCTCTATGGCTACAAAGCAACGATACCCTTGGCAAATATAGTGGCGACGGTATTTTTGGGGATAACACAACTAATACCGACATCTTTGGAAGCAACACAGATGGATCTCGCTATTATGGCGACACCACTGCTCCCGCCTCTGCCCAAGATATGTTTAACCAGACATACTCAGAAGCAATGGCTAATGAAGCCTTGGCTGAGATATTTGAAACTGGGGCGGACGTTCGCCCTCCGTCTATGACTAAAGAGGACATGTTAGCTTCTTTAGGTACCATAGACTTAACTGATGGCGCTAGCCAAGAAGAGATTGACGCAGCCACTGCTTTTCTTGATACAGGTTTAGTATCTATAGACGACGTAGCTAGGAGCACTGGGCTACCTGTAAGCGCCATAGAAGCTGCGTACAACAACACTATTGATTTAAGTGATACGGCCCCACCTGCGGAACAAGGTGATTTCTTTTTGCCCGGTCTTGATGAGGGGCTTGAATTTTTAAGTGAAGCCGGTAAGGGTATAGCAGCAGGGTTAACAGGCACTTTCGGCAACATAGCCACCGCAGCTTCTCAAATACTTCCAGAAGAGTACGAAGCTGGAGCAAGAGACTACATAGACGAAACTACTCAAAATATAATAGAAGACTATTTTCCTGCCGGTGAAGGGTGGGAAGACTCTACTACAAGAGCAGTTACTCAAGGCGCGGGCGGAAGCGCGGTTTATTTTATTCCGGGTGGGAATTTAGTCAAAGCTGGGCAGTTGGCTTATGCGGTGGGTGCATCTGCGGGAGAAGCTATTAGACGTGCGGTTGAAGCGGACGCTACAGAAGGGGAAATAGACGTTGCGGGGATACTAGGCACTCTCCCCGGCCTTATAGAACCTTTTCTTGGCCCCGGTAAAATGTTGGATAAGCTTTTACCCGAGAGCGTTGAAAAAGTGTTTACTACCAAAGTGGGCGAAATTCTTGCCGACAATGTTGTAAACAAGACCAAGAAAATTACTATGGCTGGAGTGGGCGAAGCCATAGAAGAAGCTGCCCAAGAAACAATACAGAACAGTATAGGTATAGGCGTATATGACGCCGACATAGATTTATTTGAAGGTACCGGAGAAGCCATTGAGCTTGGCGGTTTAACAGGAGCAATAATACAGACTATTATAGAAGCGGTTACACCGGGTAACACTAGGTCCGCTACTTACATTCCGAGGAGTACTAGCAGTGCGGATACGAACCAAGCGCAAATAACAAACGAGTCGGATGACTTAGTAGTTGCTACCCAAGATCAAACTTTAGGGGTAACAGACCAATCGGCTCAGATAGATGGAGATGGAACTAGTTTATTACCCGACGGTTCTGCTTTATATGACTCCCAAGGTAACAAGATAACAAAGGGTACTACTTACACCATATATGAAGATGGCAGTGTTGCTGTAACTGATACGGGCACGGGTAGAAAAGTAGAGGCGGACTTAAATGACTCTACAACCGTACAAGAGCTTGTAGACGCGGAAGCTGGAGACGTTGTATATAATTCAGTACTAAACGGAACTACTGATTTAGAAACTGTTGTTGACGCAAAAGGTTCGGCTGCTACTGAGGGATGGCTTGCTGTAAACGACCCTGACTTGTTAAAAAACGAAGATTTTGTTGGCCCGTTATTCCAAGACGATTTAGATCAATCGGGGGTAATTGACTTAGTTGTAACCGATGTAAACGCCCAAGTAGATGCTGGCACACTGCCTGAAAGTGCTAGAGTCAGCGCAACGTCTACAGTAGATGAGCTTTTAGAAGCCCTCGGTAACGCAAGTACGCATACCGTAAATAGGGTGGTTGGGTACGCAGACGATGATGTTCTATCCGACATACTAACAAACGCGAAAACAAAAGAACTTGATAAACTCTTTGAAAAAGCAGATGCGGACGTATTTGCAGAAGCGGGCGATATTTATGGTGACCTAGATGCAGACACCCAAACAAAAATAGACACTGTATTAGGGACGACTCCAACTACTTCAGTTACTACTGCACCAACTCAAACCACTTCAGTTACTACTGCACCAACTCAAACCACTTCAGTTACTACTACGACTACACCTTCTCCTACTGCCACGGGCGGAACAGACATAGTAGATACTTTGACTATTAATGGGGTAGGAAGTGATGACCCCACGACAATAATTACTTCTGGGCCAACTCAAGGGCCAACGCAGACTACCTCAGTAAGTCCAACTACAACTACATCTGTAAGCCCAACTACAACTACTTCTGTAAGCCCAACTACGTCTGTATCTGTAAGCACTAAACCAACTACTTCAGTAAGCCCAACTACCTCTGTATCTGTAAGCACCAAACCAACTACTTCAGTAAGCCCAACTACGTCTGTATCTGTAAGCACCAAACCAACTACTTCAGTAAGCCCAACTACGTCTACAAGTACGTCTACAAAAACATCTGTAAGCCCAACTACGTCTACAAGTACTTCTACAAAAACATCTGTAAGTACTAAGCCAACTACATCTGTAAGTACTAAAGTAACTCAAACGGTTACCGTAAAGCCCACTATAAACGTTAGGCCCACTATAAACGTTACGCCCACTCCAAAACCAACTGTAGAACCCGAACCAGAAGAAGAAGAAGACGAAGAAGACATAGTTGACAACCTTTTAGGCCGGGGCGTCAGTAGGTTTAGTACGGAGCAATCAGGAGTAGCAGAAATAAACAACGTTTTTGATCCTAATGCTTCTTTAGCAGAAAATTTAGCCCGCAGAGCTGGACAAAAAGACATAGTAGATAGCTTGACTTATGCAGATGGTGGTATAGTACAAAGCACTGATTTAGATGAACTATTAAATATTTTAGAGGGGCGCTAGCGATGGGATTTTCACTTAAGAATAATCCGCTTACTAATTTTGTTACTAATCGGTATTTTAATAACAGCAGCGCCGCCGGTCCCGTGCAGCCGGGGGGTATAGGGCAAATAGCCAAAGACTTAGGCGTTGCTGGGGCTATTTATGGAATTATAAATCCTAATGATTCTAGTGGGTTAGGTAAATTTTTTGGTACTGGCGGCCAACAACAGCCTACTGGGTATCAAGGGGGCATACCTAACTATACGGCGAGTCGGCAGTTAGCCCCGAATGCTTTTAGTCAGACTTACCCTTCGCCTGACACGGGAGAATTAACTACACGCCGTCCGGGGTCTGGAGGCAGGCGTTATTTTACAGATACTACGTTCACTCCTTCTACTACCGAACCGTTTATGGGCGTCACTGCGGAAGATATAGCAGCTCGAAACGCAGCAGCTCAAGCGGAAATCGACTTGTTTGAGAGTATATTAGGGGGTGTAGAAACTGAAACCGCCGCTAACGCAGCTACTGAGACTGCTGAGACTGCTGAGACTGCTGAGACTGCTGAGACTGCTGAGACTGC
>OJBS01000066.1_pt1 | contig 63693 bp, 62 predicted proteins | sample 1590941 | NCBI WGS metagenome assembly OJBS01 (sample SAMN05416785, study PRJEB24817) | seawater metagenome | isolation source: Sea water | place: Canada:Atlantic | collected 2013-11 | reverse complement strand
TCATAGTTCCAGTTTCTCAAGTTATTGAGTCTCTGGCAAACACGGGGCGATTCAGATAACCACCGCAATTTTAATTACCGCCGCAAGCATAGGGTTTTCATTTTCTGCGCAAGCCAACCATCATGGCATGAAGAAAGATGTGATTGATGTTGCGGTTGAAAATGGCTCGTTCACAACACTTGTTGCAGCCGTAAAAGCAGCCGGTTTAGTTGATACTCTAAAAGGCAAAGGACCATTCACTATTTTTGCACCAACTGATGCCGCTTTCTCAAAGTTACCTGACGGTACCGTTGAGATGCTGTTAAAGCCAGAAAACAAAGAGAAGTTAACAGCAGTGCTAACCTACCATGTTGTCGCTGGAAAAATAATGGCAAAAGAGGTGGCTAAGTTAGATAGTGCCAAAACACTCCAGGGGCAGTCGGTAATGATTAAAACAAACATGGGTGTGATGGTAAACGACGCTAACGTGATGATGCCAGATGTTAAAGCAAGTAATGGCGTAATCCATGTAATTGACACTGTTCTTCTTCCAAAAGAATAAGCAGCAAAATTTATGTACAAAAAAAGAAGCATAAACGTAAGCTTATGCTTCTTTTTAACAAATACTTAGACCTTATTACTGATTAAGCTTTTCTTTCGCTTCTTTTACTTTTTCAAAGTCTAAACCTAACTCATCGGTAGCCTCTTTGATTAAGTGAGGTTGTGTCATAACAACAGCCATTAATTGCTGAAGCTTTTCAGGCGGTATGCCAAGCTCCTGTACAAGCGCCATAGCCATCATTGGGTTTTGTGTAAACGCCTCGAATAACGCTTTTACTTTTTCATCACTTACATTATGTTCTTTTAAAATTGCAATTATTGGATTCATTTTTAACCTTGGTTTTATAATAACGTGTGTATGACTGAATTATATGGGCATAACGTGTAAAATAAAGCGTTATTCTACAAGCAATACGACTTTACCCGCGTTTTCGTTGCGCTCTAATATTGCATGTGCCTCTTGAGCCTGTGTCCATGGCAACGTTTTGTACACATTAAAGTCATAGTTTTTAGATGCTATGTCGTTGTAAAAGCGTTCTACTAAGTCATCTCTTAGTTGGCGTTTAAAATCAATACTGCGGTTACGAAGGGTTGACGCATGAAACGAAATCCTTTTACGTAAAAGGGCTGCAAAATCAACCTCAGCAAAACGCCCATCTAAAAAGGCAAGCATAATTATTTGGCAATCCATGGCAGCAACTTGGGCATTTTTGTTTAAATAACTGCCTGCAACGGGATCAACAATTACATTAGCGGTTAAATTACGGCTTTGCATGTAATCTACAAAGTCTGTGTTTTTGTAGTTAATTGTATGATCTGCTCCCAGCGACTTTGCGTGCTGGCATTTTTCATCAGAACCTGCGGTTATAACAACAGTTGCCCCTGCACTTTTTGCCATTTGAATAGCGGCACCACCTACGCCACTGGCCCCTGCATGTATCAATGCCGTTTGCCCATGTTGTAGTTTGCCAAGCTCAAATAATGCACCAAAAGCAGTTAAATACACCTCGCTTATGGCTGCACCTTCAACCATAGTTACATCATCGGGTAGTTCAATTAATTGTTTAGCATCTACGGCAACATATTCGCTATAAGCGCCACCTGCACACAGTGTAAAAATGCGTTTATCGAGCCAGCTTTTATCAACTTCGTTACCCAGCTCTACCACAGTGCCTGCACACTCTAAACCTAAAATTGGGCTGTCACCTTTTGGGGCTGGGTACTTACCTTGGCGTTGCATACAATCAGCACGATTCACGCCAATTGCAGCCACTTTAACAAGCACTTCATGATTTTTTAGATGCGGTTTACGGGTATTACTAAAGGCAAGGTTTCCGCTTTCATGGGAAATATATTTCATTACCACTCCTTTGCTTTAACTAAAGTTGTACTTTAAACATGGGGGTAATTATTTCTATTTAAACCGCCAGCTTTGCTTGTACGGGTAAACATCAGGTAAAAAACCATTTTGTATTTGCTGCTGGCACTGTTGCCAATAGGTTGTTGTAAATAAGTCACTGTGGTGGGTGTTAAAACACTCAAGTGCATGAGCATTTGCGCTAAAAAAAACCTTAAATTGGCTGGGAAATATATCGTTTTCATCAATATCAAAATAAGAATGACTACTTAACTCCTCTAATGCATTTTGTGTTTGAGGTACATCTCTAAAATTACACTGAGTTAGTGGGCAAATCTCATCAAAGTCGTAAAACACAACTCGCCCCCAGCGAGTAACGCCAAAGTTTTTCATTAGCATGTCACCTGGAAATATATTCGCCCCAGCTAAATCTTTAATTGCTTTTCCATAATCAAGCATCACATGGTCCAATGCGTGTTTATCGCAGTGGTTAATATATAAATTAAGAGGTGTCATTTTTCGTTCAACATACACATGTTTTAAAATAAGTGCCTTGCCCGATATAACTAAACTGCTATCAATGTGTGTTTTCATCTGCGTTAATAGTTCTTCACTAAAGCGGCTCAAATCAAACGCTAAATACCTAAACTCGTGTGTATCTACCAATCGCCCTACTCGGTCGGCTTGCTTTACAAAGTTATATTTTTCTTTTACTTGTGCTTTAGTTGCGGTTTTTGGTGCACTAAATTTATCTTTTATTACTTTATATACGTAATCTGAGCCTTCAATAGTAAATACCAGCATTACCATGCCAGGTGTACCTGGTGCGTTTATATATTTAAAACTTGCGGGGCTATTTTTAGTGGTATCAACCTTGTAACGGTAAAACTCGGTTTTAGCGTGTTTAATAAAGCCAATAGCGTTAAATAATTCAAAACGCTTTTTATGCGGCATAAGTACACTAAGGTAATCAACATAACGCGCGGGTTGGTCTGTATCTACCATAAAATATGTACGGGCAAAGCCAAATAACAAGCTTAATTGATCGGCGCCCATCATAACCGCATCTATTCTTAAGCCTTTTTCGGTGTTTAAAATAGAAATAGCAAACGGCATGTTATCGCCATTTTTAGCGATACAACGGCCAATCAAATAACAGGCTTTATTTCTAAAAAATAACGAGTTTGCGTATTCAATAAACCCGTCGTTTAAATTTATCAGTTCATAGACCTGCTTACATTGATGCTTAGCACCTTGCATTAGGGTTTGCTGTAAACGCTTTAAATCGGCATTTAATTGGCAAAACGGAACTCTAAACATTTGCGTAGTAATAAGCTGTGAAATTGCGGTTTCAAACCCATTTTGAAGCGATATTCTACTTACTAAACTTTCAAATGAGCGTGGTTCACTTCGGTATTTGGCTTTTAATACAAATAAATGCACTGTACGAATTTTTTTATCGTCCCAAATAGCACCAAATGTTGAATTAAAGAAAGTATGCGCAATGGGTTTATTCTCATGGTGCTCAACCATATCCCCATAAATATTTTTAGCTAGTTGCCATGTGTGTGGGCAGTCTAGTTCTTGATAAGCAATTATTTTAACCGCTTCACTCACATTTTTTACTTGACGCTCATAAACTTGTAACCGATCGCGCATTGCACGTTGTACATCATGATATTGGCGCTGCTCAAACCGGCTTTGTGCACCAAGTGTTATATTTAAAAACTCAGCAAACATCGCATCAAACCCTGCAAATACTGAACGTGCAAGCTTAGTTGCGATCACCTTTTGAAGAGCATTATTTGAATCATCGATTAACGTATTTGGCATGTTAACAACACTTATATTTTTATTCGTTATGGCGGTTATTTTTTATTAATTGTTTACACCTTAGCAAGCAGGCTTTAATTTAGATAATTAATACAGCAAATAAATAAGATTGATCTAATGAATATACGTAACGTCGATCTCAACCTTCTCGTCTATTTAAACGTGCTTATAGACGAAAAAAGTGTGTCTAAAGCCGCCAATAAATTAGCGCTAACACAACCGGCAATGAGTAATGCATTAAAGCGATTACGCGACTTATTTGAAGATCCGCTTCTTGTTCGCGCTGCAGGGTCAATGACCCCAACAGCTAAAGCACTCCTGCTTAAACCCGAAATAGAATCATTATTAAAAATGGCTGAAGCAATTACTCAACCTAGTGAGCAATTCAACCCCGCTACGGCTGAAATAACCTTTAGAATAATGGCAAACGACTACTTAGAGTCAACGTTAATTGCGCCATTTATAACAGCGCAATTAAATAAAAATCCGGGTATTAATTTTGACGTTTTAAGCCCAAGCGATGTTAACCTACAAGACATGGAAAAAGGCACCATAGACCTTGCTATTAATCGTTTTAACGGATTACCGCGATCGTTTCACCAAGCCACAGTATGGCGCGATAACTACTGCTGTTTAACACACCCCAAAAATACTTTTTTACAAAACGCCACACTCGATGATTACCTCAAAAAAGAACATATTTGGGTAAACCGGGCTGGTTGGGGCCCTGAAGCCGCAGTAACTAATAAGTCAGGTAAACAAAAATTAGGCTGGGTAGATGAAGCACTCTGGCAGTTAGAGCAAACACGTAAAATTAGGGTATTTACCCGCCACTACATGATTGCCAGTTTACTTTGCCAATCAGAGCAACTGGTGGCAACATTACCACGAAGGCAAGCTAAGCTATTAACAACACATACTAACTTAGTAATAAGTCCCCCCCCGTTTCAAATAGTGCCTATTGAGGTAAAAATGATATGGAGCCCACTGCTTCACCATGCGCCAGCGCATCAATGGTTACGCCGCGAAATGCTTGAGTTCGCTAAAACAGTAGCAGATAGGTAAATTTTAAAATATCTGTAACGTGCCTCGGATAATACTGAAAAAATCTAAAAGCACACATTCAATTTGCTAGTAAATACATACTAAAAATGACGGGCTTGGTGAGAGGTAAGAAAAACACAACGTTTAAAAACTAATTTTTCAATAAATAGAACATCGAGACACTCACTTTAATAAAGTGAGTGTCTCGATGTTTTGCTTTGGAGTCGTATAAGTCTTAGCAAGGGGAGTAACCTTACTCATTAACAATTAGCAAAGCCGATACCATGTTTTTTATTTTAAATTAATTCAATAACTTAACAAATAACCCTATACTCCTTCTTCTGAAATTTGTACCACTTTTGTGCATTTATTTATTTTTTGCACCAAATTAAATAAAAAAGAAGCCGATAAATTTAGCGTAAATTAAATGAATAAAACTTAATATTGATTTAATCAATGTCAGTTATTGAAAACAACAATTTCATTAATAATACAGTTAGCGCTAGAGTGAAGTTAAGCCAACAAACTAAGAGTAATTATTATGACAACAGCTTCTTTCACACGCCAAGACGGGTTATTCATCGACGCTAACTTACATCAGTTCATTGAAGAGCAGTTATGTTCTAAAGCAACATTACAAACAACAGATGTTTACCAAACACTGGCAACATTAGTTGATGAGTTTGGGTGTACTTGTCGTAAAACTAAGCACCAACCAAACGATGTACTTGAAGTACAAACTCTATTGAACGCTTACCAACTGCAAAACCATCCGCACTGTCATGTGGATGCGCAAACAACTGAAGCGGTACTTGATGAATATTGCTGCCAGGTTCCTGCAATCATTGTTGTTGCTTTAATGGATACGCTTAGTGGTACACAATGCGATGAACCAAATGCACACGACATCTACCATCGTGCCGCACAGTTAACTAATCGCCCATGCGTACATACAGTTAAAACTGCCTCAGCAGCTTAATAATGAATGTGTTTAAAAGTGCTCGATAACTTTATCTGCAAAGTCTGTGCAGCTTAAGGTTGTCGAGTTATGAGTTTTTGAAGTATCAATGCCTTGCTGGGTTAAATCAAAAGTAACATACCCACTTGCTAATGTGTTTTCTAGAGCATTTTCAATAGTTAATGCAGCCTCATCCCATTTCATAAATTTAAGCATGAGTACTGCGCTCAAAATACTGCTGCTTGGATTCGCTTTGTTTTGCCCTGCAATTCGCTCAAATGTACCATGAGTAGGTTCAAAAAAAGCCACATCATTATTCAAGTTTGCAGCAGGCATAATACCCACACCGCCCACTTGAGCGCTGAGCATATCGGCTAAAAAGTCCCCATTTTGATTCGTAGTTGCCACTACATCAAACTGCTCAGGGTTCATTAAACATTGTTGCAGCATGTTATCGGCAATGACTTCTTTAATTATTAAAGGCGACTGCCCAGCACGCTCAATTTTCAGCCAGCGGCCATTTTCGTGTTCAATAGCATTAAATTCCTTTTTGGCGAGTGCAAAGCCCCAACGTTTAAATGCGCCATCTGTAAACTTAAGCACATTGCCTTTATGAACAAAAGTGACAGAATCTCGATTGTTATTAAGGGCAAAATTAAGAGCGAAACGTGTTAATCGCTCAGAGCCTTCTTTGGATATATTTTTTATACCTATGCCGCAATCTTGTGAAAACCGAAGACGTGTTACCCCCATTTCTTCACATAAAAAGTCGAGCATTTTTTCACTTTCAATGCTGCCTGCTTGCCACTCAATGCCCGAATATACATCTTCGCTGCTATCACGAAGAACCGTAATGTTGGTTAAAAAAGGATTTTTTAAAGGAGAAGGCAAAGCACTAAACCCTCTGATAGTGCGCATATTTACAAATAAATCCATTTCTTGGCGTAAAGCAACATTTAAAGAGCGGAACCCTCCGCCCAAAGGCGTAGTTAATGGCCCTTTTATTGCTATTTTACAGGCTCTTACTGCTTGTATTGTTTCTTGTGGAAACCAATCACCGTCGTAAAGCTTGGCTGCTTGCTGACCATTAAACACTTGCATCCAATGTATTTTTCGCTTGTTTTTGTAACAGTGTTTAATAGCGCAATCTACAATATTTCTCATAACGGGCATAACATCTTGCCCAACTCCATCGCCATTAATATAGGCAATAACAGGCTCTGAAGGAATAACCCACTGCCCTTGCTCATCTACCGTTATATATTGCCCTTGTTCTGGCATTTTTATATGTTGGTATTGCATCATTAAAGCCTATAAATCAATGTATATGGTCGATTAAACCATGTTAATTAAGGCGTGTCTTTAATTGCCTTTTTATAGTTGGTATCAGTTTAAAAAATAACAAATACGATGTGCTTATGTAGTTAAAAGGATGGTCTTATAGCGTGTACGGTTCGTATTAATTTTTAAATATAGAGGGGTTTTAATGAAATTATTGTGGACGTTGCTATTTTTATGCTCTTTAAACATCTACGCTCTTGAGGTTGACATACACAAGCTAGACTCGCTGTCTAAAAATGGCCAGCAAGTTGTTTCTACCTGGATTGATCAGAGTGTAAAAAAAACTGAAAATACGCTTGGGCCTTTAAAGCAAACTACCTTGCCTATTTATTTAAAGCCGCAATATTTTGCATTTGAGCCTGTACCATGGGCAACGGTAAAGCGGAGCAATCCCGATGGGATTGAACTTCATATTGATAGATACGCAAGTTTAAATGCATTTACTAAAGACTGGACCCTATATCACGAGCTATCGCATTTATATTTGCCGCTTTTCCCCTACTCTGCTTTTTGGTTAAGTGAAGGGTTTGCTAGTTATATGCAAAACGTAATTATGCGAGACAGCGGTGTAATAACCCAAGCGCAATTTGTTCAACGATTAGATGCTGGGTTTAATAGAGGCAGACTACAAAGCAAAACCAAGTCGCAGCCCTTAAGTGAGCTTTCTGCAGATATGTGGAATCAAGGTGCACAGCAACGTGTGTATTGGACAGGCGCTGCATTTTTTGTTGAAGCCGATTTAGCACTTCACCAGCAAGGTCAAACCCTTGCTGAAATAATAAAAGCCTATCAACTATGCTGTAGAACAGCACGTTCAAGTGCTAAAACGTTTATCAAAGACCTAGATAAACTCTCACGTAGTAGTATTTTTACTTCTTTATATGCAGAGTATAAAAACCGCACTGACTTTCCAAACGTGACTAAAAAATTAATAAACACACTTTGAGCTGTATTGATTTTAAAATTAGGCGTCTATCACCAAGATGCTAAAAATCATTTGAAGTTAAATAGTTACAAAAGTATTGATAAGCCTGTTCATTATAATTTAAAGAACGCTTATTCATAAATCCATGACAATAATCTGTTGGTTTGCAAATTACGTTTTGTTTTTTATTAAGCTCATTAATAACAGCAGTAACATCAAAGTGCACCTCATCGTAAGGAAAAATAAACTCACAGGGTACACTTGCGTCTAAATCTAAGTAGTTTCGTATTTGTGATGGATAAAAACCAACCACTTTTTTAAGATGTGGATTGCTTGTTAATAACTGGGCTCGCCATGCGGCACTAGCCCCTGCACTAAAGGCAATGCAAATTGTTGGCTCTGTGAGTCTATCAAATTGTTTATGCAGCATTGCCGTATACACGTTGTGGCCACATGCTTTTATAAAATTTTTATAGTTAAGTTCTTCACTTTCAATAGCTTGCTCTTTCCCACTGTAAGGTTCAACAAGGGTGAACTGAGTGTTTAATGTTTTACAAAAGTCATGTAAAGCCGGTGTTTTTCCGTAAATATCACTTACTATTATGTAATGCATACGATTCCCTTTTGGTGTAATTCAAAGTATTTAACCCAGTTGATAAAGTCTACACTACAAAAACTATACAAATAACTTGCGAGCATAATTTATTTAGGTTACATTCCCTCTCTGGTTTTAAGAAACCACTGCGGTTAACCTATTTACCCTGATCCAGTAAGCCCCGCACAACGTATATTTGAAAGCTAAGTTATTGTACGGCGAGTACCCCTTAAATAATACCGAGATGAATTTTACAATCATCGTAAAAGTGTCATAAAGATCGTCAACACTGTAATGAAGCTAAACACAACATCGTTAATTTATTGACTGCAATCTGCTATAAAAAATAGCGCAGAATAAATTACAAGAATAAAGTGAGTTTTATTATGTCTTATAAATATAACGGATCTATGATCCAAATAGCACATCCTGTGCAATCAATTTCAGTTAATAAACATCGTGTTATCTTTAGTGATACACAAGGTTTAAAAAACGCATTGTTTCAAAAAGCTAGCGATGCGCGTCAATTTGTTAAGTGGCTAAAAGTTAGCTAAGCAAAGCTATATCGCAATCCCATGCGCGATAACACGTAATATTATGCCAGCCTTGTTGCTGGCATTTTACTTTTTAATACTTAAGTGTTAAAACAATAATCCAATTACATTCGTTGGTTACTGCAATGTTACGTGTACTTTTCACTCTTTTATTTTGTTGCTCTCTAACTTCAGTTTGTCATGCTCAAACAATTAACTGGTTAATCAACGACTTTGCACCTTACTATATATTAAATGGTAAGTATCAGGGCCAAGGCCGCGACGAAACAATCATAAAATTACTCGAAGACCAACTACCTCATATCAAATTCAATCGTGTTGTGGTGCCTGCAAGTAAGCTAATTCAAACCCTTTCTGATAAAACGAATGACGCGTGCGTACTTTCTCTTTATAAAAACGAAAACAGAAAGCAACAAATGGTATTTACACAAGAGAGCTCTACTGTTGGTTTATCTCCCTCTGTTGCACTACATAAAAAGCTAGCAAATGCGCTATCGCTTAAAAACGACGCTGAGGTGTCTTTGTATGATTTACTACAAGAGAAAAAGCTAACATTAGGCGTGTCTTTGAGTCGCTCTTATGGGGAAGCTATCGATAGTATAATTAATTCAACGCCCGATGTTGACATTGTTATTCGCCCTACCCGAGATAGCTTAGCAAGTCTTACCTATATGCTTAACTTAAAACGCATTGATATTTTACTTGGCTACCCAAGTGAACATTTTTATTTAGCTAAATCTATGAACTTTCAAGATAACTTAACCCAAAGACCATTAACTGAAGCACCTGCGTTAAGCTATGGTTTTATAGGTTGCACTAAAACCGAGCAAGGGATTAAAAATATTGCTTTGCTAAACAAACACCTTAAAGTAATCAAACAAACTGATGCATACATAAATGCCTTATCAAAGTGGTTGCCCGAGCATTTAAAGCCATTGCTAAAAACAAGAATGAACTAAGAAAAAAACGCCACGTAATGTGGCGCTTTCAAAGTTAGTTGTATAATTACAACCCTGCTTATTTACGAATACCTTCAATAAATAACCCAATATCAACATGCGTCGACGCAGGTCCTAAATTATAGTTAATGCCATAGTCACTTAATTTAAGGCTTGTTTCGCCTTCAAATCCAACGCGGTAACCACCCCACGGGTCTTGACCCTCACCTATTTTATCTATTTCAAAGGTAATACTTTTTGTTACACCATGTAATGTAAAGTCACCAGTTACTTTGCCTGAATCATCGTTGTTAAATGTAATGTTAGTACTTTTAAATGTAGCCGTTGGGTATTTATCAACATTTAAAAAATCTTTACCACGTAAGTGCTTATCTCGCTCTGCATGGTTAGAGTCAAGACTGGTTGTATCTATATTTACCATTATTTGTGAAGCATTAGGTTTTTCTGCATCATAATTGAATTCACCGTCAAACGTATTAAAACGTCCATGTAGCCAGCTGTAACCCAAATGTTTTATTTTAAAGTTCACAAAAGCATGTGCCCCTTTTGTATCAATAACATATTCAGCAGCATTTACAGCCGATGCTGATAAAACGAGAGCCGCCGATACAGCTGTATTTAGTAATAGTTTGTTCATATTAATCTTCCTTCAATGGGGTAATCATTCTTGTTAAAGTTTTATCTTTATCTATAAAATGGTGCTTTAGTGCACCCAATGCATGTAAAACAACAAAACCAATTAATATACATGCACCGTAGTAATGAACTTTTCCTGCTATATCAGCTTGATCATCAAAAACAAAGTCGAGAGCAGACACATTAAACAGGGTAAAAACTTCAATGGGCCTTCCATCTGCAGTTGAGATCAAATAACCAGCTACCACAATCACAGCTAATAAAATGTACATAGCTATGTGGGCAGTATGTGCTAATTGATTGACTTTAGTATTTGTACCTAGCGGTTTTGGCTGTTTAGAAAAAACACGCCATAAAATTCTAAAAATCAAAATAGCTGCAAGCGTAATTCCAATGCTTTTATGTAAATCAAGAGAACCTTTGTACCAACTGTCATAGTAGGTAAGTTCAACCATGTATAAACCCAAACCAAATAAGCCAATAACGGTAAACGCCATCAACCAATGCAATATAATGGCAACTAACCCATATGAGAGTGGGGTGTTTTTAAACATAATTAATATCCTGTGTTTTGATAACAACAAGATATAGAAAAGAAGTGCGCAGTAAAATAGCATGTGCAAACAGCTTGTGTGCGTATATGCACATAAATGGTTTACATAGGGGAATTTAGTGGTTAAAGAGAGTGTTTCAGTTTTACTCGAAGCGGCTATTCAGTGAGGCTTACGTATATTAAGCTCTCTTCATTAACTTGCAGGCAAGTGATAAGCCCTTCCTTGATAAGCTCAAGTATAGCTATAAAGCTTACGACAACCCCGCTGCGACCTTCTGATGCTTTAAAAAGTTCGTTAAAAACAATTGCACTCTTTGCTTTGGAAAGCTGTTGTAATATTTGGCTCATGCGTTCGCGGGTTGATAACACCTCTGCTGTTATTTGATGATGCTCAAAGGTTTTAGCTCTCGCCATAACGTCACTTAAGGCAAGCATTAAATCTTTGAGTTCTAATTCGGGTAGGTTTTTGCTTGTATCGTCGTTAATGGGCATTACCGCATGAGCAACGAAAATATCACGGCCAACACGAGGAATATCATCCAAATTTTCAGCTGCTTTTTTAAACTGCTCGTATTCTTGTAGGCGTTTAATTAGTTCAGCACGAGGGTCTTCCTCTTCTTCGAGCTCTTCGTGAACAGGAAGAAGCAGCCGTGATTTTATTTGCGCTAACAATGCCGCCATGACTAAATACTCACCAGCAAGCTCTAATTGAAATTCGCTCATCATTTCAACATAGCTAACATATTGTTCTGTAATACTAAATATTGAAAGTTCAAGTACGTCAAGCTTATGTTTTTTTATTAAATAAAGAAGTAAATCAAGCGGCCCCTCAAAGGTTTCTAAAATAACTTCAAGTGCGTCGGGTGGAATATATAAGTCTTCAGGTTTATCAACAACGGCCTTTCCATGCAAAAAAGCCAGTGGCAGATTTTGCTGCACTGGCTCATCAATTACTGGTGGAAGTTTAGTCGTTGAAGCCACGTTTAATTACTCAAACGGGCTCACATCACCACAGCCAACACGCAGTATTTTTACATCGTCCTCGGACAAATCAATAACGGTTGTTGCCTGCTCTGGTAAGTATCCACCATGAATAATAAGATCTACGTGCTTATCAAGCCTATCTAAAATCTCGTCTGGGTCCGACTCTGTAAATTCTTGTCCGGGTAAGATAAGCGAACACGACATGAGTGGCTCGCCCAACTCGGCTAACAGTGCACATGCTATTGGGTGCTCAATAACACGTATGCCAATCGTTTTTTTCTTATCGTTTAATAAACGCTTAGGTACTTCCTTTGTGCCTTTAAAAATAAAGGTATAAGGTCCCGGCGTATTATTTTTAATCAGTCGGAATAATTGATTATCAACGCGTGCATAAGTAGATAACTCTGATAAATCACGACATACAAGTGTAAAATTGTCGTTTTTATCAATGCCACGAATACGCTCTATACGCTCTTTGGCTTGCTTATTACCAATGTTACATCCAATTGCATAGCCAGAGTCGGTAGGGTAAACAACAACACCACCTTGTTTTATTATATCAACAGCTTGAGTTATTAACCTTGCTTGTGGGTTATCTGGATGAATATGAAATAATTGACTCATGTTAATGCCCCTTCTTGTCCTTCCCAAACTTGCCAAACACCTTGGCAATCTTTAGGTAAGTATAAATTTTTACCAAGCTCTAAATAGCTTGTCGGAAAATGAAAATCTGAGCCTTGTGAACATAATAATTCGTACTCTCGGCTGAGTTCACCTAAAAATTGACGTTCACTAGGTGCTTGCTGAGGTTGCGCTACTTCCATTGCATCTCCCCCTGCATTTTTAAATTCAACTAACAGTTTACGCAACCACTTATTAGACATTCTGTAGCTACTTGGATGGGCAAGCACTGCAACCCCTCCTGCTGCATGTATTGCTTTAATAGCGGTTTGCATATCACACCAACAGCTTGGTACGTACCCCGTTTTACCTCGCCCTAAATACTTTTTAAATACTCCAGGGAAATTTTTAGCGACTCCACGCTGCATTAATGCACGTGCAAAATGGGCACGTGTAATTTGTCCATTTACAGCAAGTTCTTTAGCTTGGTCGTAAATGCCTTCAAAGCCATTTTTTTCAAGGCGAAAGCCTATTTGTGTTGCCCGTTCCTCTCGCTTTTGCTGCTGAGCAGTTAATAAAGCATCGAGCTCTTCGTTATCAATATTTATGTTTAACCCGACAATGTGGATCTCAAAGCTTTCCCACTTTGTCGATATTTCTGTGCCTGTAATTAATGACAGCGGAAGATTCTCTGACTTAATAAATGATTGAGCCGGTTTAATAGCTGCCACAGTGTCATGATCGGTAATAGCAAACACATCAATATTTTTATCTACTGCACGGTTTAATAATTCTTCAACCGTTAAATGTCCGTCTGAATGTGTTGTGTGGCTATGTAAATCATATTTTATCAAAAGAAAACTGCTTAAAATTAAGGTTTGAAGGTATTTATGCAAGTATAACAAGTTTTTTCATTAAATTGTTTTAAATAAACACTTGACACAAAAGCACTAGATACGTTTTACTGTAGCCACTTTAAGACACATAAAGAATTAAAAACAATGAACAATTCAAACCTAAACACAATTTGGTGGTGGCACTCGTAATTATCGGGTGATGAATTGTCGTGTCTGACAAAATTTCAAAACCCGCAAATATGCGGGTTTTTTTATAACTAAATTTTAATAAATACATAATAAATTTGAGGCAGAAAACATGAATAACGGTATTACTCTTACACATCATTGGTGGTGGCGCCTGGTATAGCGGGACTGTAATGCTCTGTTTGTAATTTAGATATCGTTATTCAAACCCCGCATTGCACAGCATTGCGGGGTTTAATTTTTTTGAGGGAATGAGGTTTGATTTTTAGTCACATAACAACTACGCCGGGTGAAGTAACGAGTATTACGCAAACCCGCGACTACATCAGTAGTCCACTTGCGCTGTACGCGGCACTTGATAAACCTAACTCACTGCTACTTGAATCGGCTGAAATTGATTCTAAAGACAGTGTAAAAAGTTTAATTTTAGTCGATTGCGCATTGCGCATTGTTTGCCAAGGCAAAACAGTCACGATTGCAGCCCAGTCAAACAATGGCCACCAGCTGTTAAGTTACTTACAAGCTCATGTTAAAAACTGCAATGTAGAATTAAACGATACAACCCTAACCCTAAATTACTTGAGTACAAGTAACGACATTGATGAAGCCAGTAAACTAGTGGCCGATAATGCATTTAGTGCCCTACGAACCTGTATTAACTCAATCAAAAGTACCACCGACAACCCTTTCTCTCTATTTTTAGGCGGTGTATTTGCCTACGACATGGTTGCAAACTTTGAACAGTTAAGTGACGTTCCCGATGGCGAGAACAGCTGTCCTGATTATGTATTTTATTTAGCTGAAACATTAGTTGTAATAGACCACCAAAAACAGACCACCGAACTTATCGGTAACGTATTTAACGGCCCAGACGTACACGCAAACTGCTTTGAAGTAGGCAAACAGCTAGAGCAGTTAAATAGCCTTTGCGATAACGCAGCCCAATACAGCGCCCCATTAAACAAAGGCGAATGTGAGGTGAGCGTAGACATAAGCGACAGCACCTATTGCGAACAGGTTATAAAACTTAAAAAGAACATTGTAGACGGGGATATTTTTCAGGTTGTTCCTTCTCGTACTTTCTCGCTGCCTTGCCCTAATGCTTTACATGCGTATAGCCAATTAAAACAACAAAACCCAAGCCCTTATATGTTTTACATGCGCGATGAGGACTTTGCTTTATTTGGCGCATCACCCGAATCAGCCCTTAAATACGATATTAATAACCAGCAGGTAGAAGTGTATCCAATTGCAGGAACGCGCCCTCGTGGTAAATTTGCTAATGGGCAAATAAACCCCGATTTAGATAGCCGTATTGAGCTTGAACTTAGAAACGATCAAAAAGAACGTGCAGAACACCTAATGCTTGTTGACTTAGCCCGTAACGATGTAGCACGAATTAGTGTTGCAGGTACACGTCATGCCAAAGAGCTATTAAAAGTAGACCGTTATTCGCAAGTTATGCATTTAGTTTCACGTGTTGTTGGTACGTTAAAACCAGAACTCGATGCACTTCACGCTTACCAAGCATGCATGAACATGGGTACCTTAGTAGGCGCACCTAAAGTTCGCGCTGCAGAATTAGTTCGCCAAACAGAAGGAAAACGACGTGGCAGTTACGGTGGCGCAGTAGGTTATTTAACCGGTGATGGCGCAATGGACAGCTGTATTGTTATTCGCTCTGCCTTTGTTAAAAACAACATGGCTTATGTGCAAGCCGGTGCCGGGGTTGTATTTGACTCAGACCCGCAATCTGAAGCTAACGAAACTCGCGCTAAAGCTCAAGCGGTTATTACCGCCATAAAATCAACTTTCGAGGCGGTATAACATGGGTGCATCACAGCCAATCAAAATTTACTTTTTAGATAACTTTGACTCGTTTAGTTACAACTTGGTAGACGAACTAACTATGCTCGGTGGTGAGCTTGTTGTGTATAGAAATAACATAAGCGCCGATACTATTTTTAATAAAATGCGCCAAGAGCAAGGCCAAGTATTACTTGTACTTTCACCAGGCCCAGGCACACCAAGCGATGCTGGTTGCCTCATGGATCTTATTGCGCTGTGTAAAGGCCATTTCCCTATGCTGGGTATTTGCTTAGGTCAACAAGCGTTAACACAAAGTTATGGCGGAGTAATCGGACATGCGGGTGAAACCGTACATGGTAAGTCATCAATTATTGATCTAAGCACACACCCTGTGTTTAAAAATATGGGCGATACAATGCCGGTGGCACGTTACCACTCATTAATGGCTACGCAAGTACCTGATAGCATAGAGGTAATAGCACAATACCAAGATATTCCTATGGCTATTTATCACCATGATGACGGTGCTCTGGGTTATCAGTTTCACCCTGAATCAATACTAACGCCCAACGGGGCTATGTTGCTGCAACAAAGTGTTGCTTACCTAACAAATAATAATTAAGAGGACGTTATGAGTACACATTTAACCAACGTACTTAATGTTCAACACGCCATTGAGCAACTTACGATTAAGCAATCACTCAGTTATAGCCAATCAAAAGCGCTATTTGATGAAATTATGCAAGGTAACATGAGCGATATTGAGCTAACAGCTTTGCTTATTAGTCTTAAAATGAAAGGTGAAGTGAGTGATGAAATAGCAGGAGCTGCGGCATCTATGCGTGAAAACGCAGTGGCTTTTAATACTACTTGCTCACAACTTGCAGATAGCTGTGGCACCGGTGGCGATGGATCAAATACTATTAATATCAGCACCACTGCCGCTATTGTCGCAGCTGCAGCGGGTATTAACATGGTAAAACATGGCAACCGCAGTGTGTCGAGTAACTCAGGCTCTGCCGACTTACTCAAAGCGCTTGGTATTAATATAGATATGAGCCCAGAACAAGCAGCAAAATGCCTTGAGCAAACACACTTTACATTTTTGTTTGCACCTCATTATCACAGCGGTGTGCGCCATGCGATGGGCGTGCGTACTGCACTTAAAACACGAACTATTTTTAATATTTTAGGCCCCCTTGCCAACCCTGCGGCGCCTGATGTGCAATTATTAGGCGTTTACGACGAGTCGCTATGTATGCCTATGGCGCAAACGCTTAAAACATTAGGCGCACAACGCGCAATGATCGTACACGGTTCAGGCACTGACGAAATTGCCCTTCATGGCCCAACCAACGTAGTTGAGCTTAATAATGGTGAAATAAGCCAGTACATGCTCAACCCAAGCGACTTCGGCCTTGCAAACTATTCACTTGAACAACTGGCAGGTGAAGGCCCACAATATAACGCTGATGCAAGCGTTGCTATTTTACAAGGCAAAGGCACTGATGCGCACAACGCCGCTATTGTGGTAAATGTTGCTGCTCTTTTATATCTAACAGGTAAAGCTGATTCACTTAAAGATGGCGCACAGCAAGTACACTCACTTTTAAGTTCAGGCAAAGCCATGGACACATTAAATGCAATTATTGAGGTAAGTCATGGCTAATGTATTAGACAAAATTGTTGCTGATAAAAAGCTAGAATTAATTGAACGAAAAGCCGCTCGTCCGCTTGAAAGTTTTAAAGATCAAGCGGTGCCAACCAGCCGTGATTTTTATAAAGCATTGGCGGCACCCGGTACGCAATTTATTTTAGAATGTAAAAAAGCGTCCCCTTCTAAGGGATTAATAAGAGAACCTTTTGATTTAACTGAAATCACTGCAGCTTACAAAAAATATGCAAGCTGCATGAGCGTACTCACCGATACTAAATACTTTCAAGGTAGCTTTGACTACCTAGAGTTTGTACGTTGCCAAGTTGATCAGCCACTTATTTGTAAAGACTTTTTCATAGATGAGTATCAGGTTTATATGGCTCGTATTTATGGTGGCGATGCTATCTTACTTATGCTTTCGGTACTTAATGATGAAGAATACACAGCACTGCATAAGGTCGCTGATTCACTTAATATGGCGGTGCTAACCGAGGTAAGTAACGAAGAAGAAGTACACCGAGCACTTAACCTAAATGCTAAAATTATTGGTATTAATAACCGTGATTTACGTGACTTGAGTACCGATTTAGCTACTACTGAAAAACTACGTAAATTAATACCTGAAGATAAAGTTGTTATTTCTGAGTCAGGTATCTATACCCATCAAGATGTTAAACGCTTAGCACCGCTGTGCGATGGCTTTTTAATTGGTAGCTCGCTGATGGCCGAAGCTGATTTAGAACAAGCATGTCGCCGGGTTATTTTTGGGGAAAATAAAGTATGTGGACTTACTCGCAGCCAAGATGCGCAAGCTGCGTATAATGCGGGTGCTGTATATGGCGGTTTAATTTTTCATCCTAAGTCTCCACGTTGTGTTGATTTAGATTGCGCCCAAGCCATAACGCAATCAGCACCCCTCAAGTTTGTGGGTGTTTTTGTTAATGAGTCAACAGAGAAAGTTGCTCACGCCGCAAGTGTGTTAAAATTAGCGGCAGTTCAATTACATGGCCAAGAAAGTGACGATTACATTAAAGCGTTGCGTACACAATTACCTAGCAATTGTGAAATTTGGAAAGCACAAGCAATTAAAGATGCGCTACCTACTCCTGTAAATGGCGTTGACCGCCACTTGTACGACACTCACAGTGATAAACAAGCTGGTGGAACAGGAAAAGTATTTGATTGGTCGCTTCTTCGCGATGCAACAACACCGTTTATGCTAGCTGGTGGCTTAAATCCAGACAATATTAAAGATGCGCTTTATCAAGGTGCCTTAGGCCTTGACTTAAATTCTGGGGTTGAAGACGCTCCGGGCAAAAAGTGCCCAAACAAATTACATCATGCTTTTACAAGTATCAGAAATTATTGAGGTTAAAATGCAAAATCCAGCTTATTTTGGCGAGTTTGGCGGTATGTTTGTACCCGAGTTACTTGTCCCTGCACTTAAGCAGTTAGAAAACGAATTTAACAAAGCGCAAAAAGATCCTGAGTTTCAGGCAGAACTCAGCAAATTATTAAACGAGTATGCGGGTCGCCCTACGCCTCTTACTTTAACGCGTAATTTAGTTAAAAACCCAAAGGTTAAACTTTACTTAAAGCGTGAAGATCTTCTTCATGGTGGTGCACACAAAACAAACCAGGTGCTTGGCCAAGCGTTATTAACAAAACGTATGGGTAAAAAAGAAGTAATTGCTGAAACCGGCGCAGGTCAGCATGGTGTTGCTACTGCTTTAGCATGCGCACTTTTAGGTTTAAAATGCCGTATATACATGGGCGCGAAAGACGTTGAACGCCAACAACCTAATGTATTTAGAATGAAATTAATGGGCGCAGAAGTCATTCCTGTTACAGCGGGTTCTGGCACATTAAAAGATGCCGTAAACGAAGCGCTACGTGACTGGTCAGCTAACTACCAAGAAGCACACTACTTACTAGGAACTGCGGCGGGCCCTCACCCATTCCCAACAATTGTTCGCGAATACCAAAAAGTAATTGGTGAAGAAGCCAAGCAACAAGTGCTTGAAGCTGAAGGTCGCTTACCAGACGCCGTTATAGCTTGCGTGGGTGGTGGGTCAAACGCTATTGGTATGTTTACCGATTTTATTGACGAGCCTAGCGTAAAGCTAATTGGTGTTGAGCCAGCAGGTAAAGGCTTAGATACCCACGAACACGGCGCCACTATTTGTAAGGGTACTAAAGGTATACTACACGGTACATACACTTACATTATGCAAAACGATGATGGCCAAATTGAAGAATCATACTCTGTATCAGCAGGTCTAGATTACCCAGCGGTAGGCCCACAGCATGCATTTTTACATGAAACTGGCCGTGCACAATATGTAGGTATCAGTGACACTGAGGCACTTGACGCATTTCAGTCATTAGCTAAAAACGAAGGTATTATTCCGGCTCTGGAGTCAAGCCATGCTTTAGCCTACGCGCTAAAATATGCAGAAGAGCAGACGCAAGACAGTGTAATCGTAATTAATTTAAGTGGCCGTGGCGATAAAGATTTAGCACATGTACACAAAGTATTATCTGAAGGAGGCCAGCTATGAACCAAGTTAAGACGGACCGTTATGGCGCTATGTTTACTGCACTTAATGAGAAAAAACAAGGTGCGTTTGTTCCCTTTGTGACTATTGGCGATCCAGGTAAAGAGCAGAGCATTGCTATCATTAAAAGCTTAATTGATGGTGGTGCTGACGGACTAGAGCTGGGTATTCCCTTTTCAGATCCAATAGCCGATGGCCCTGTTATCCAAGCCGCTAATATTCGTGCGCTTGATGTGAATATTAACACCCAAGATTGCTTTGACATCATTAAAGAAATACGTGAATACAATGCAGATATTCCAATTGGTTTATTGTTATATTCAAATTTAGTGTTTAAACGTGGCTTAGAAGCGTTTTACAAAGATGCAAAAGCCGTAGGGGTAGACTCTATTTTGGTAGCGGATGTTCCTTTGCATGAGTCTAAAATGTTTAGAAAGGCTGCAATGGATAATGGTATAGACCCAATATTTATTGCAACACCTAATGCAGATGACGACACTCTTCGCCAGTGTGCTTCATATGGACGCGGTTATACTTACTTGCTTTCACGTGCAGGCGTAACAGGTACTGATACCAAAGCACAAATGCCTGCTGGTAATATTGTAAATAAATTAAAAGAGTATCATGCAGCCCCCGCCCTACTTGGCTTTGGTATTTCAACGCCAGACGATGTTAAATCAGCATTAAATGCAGGTGCCGCTGGGGCCATTTCAGGCTCTGCGGTAGTAAAGATTATTGAAGCCAATCTTGATGATTTGGATGCAATGACAGCGCAACTAAAAACGTTTGTTAGCAACATGAAAGCCGCTACAGAGCTTTAATTAAACTCAGGTTTAAACACATTAAAAGGGCATTTAAATGCCCTTTTTCATTATTAAAATTTAGTGCGCTTTATGCTTCCCTTCTAGCACTTCTTCAATAAATTTAGCGTTAAAAGCATCTAAATCTTCTGGGCTGCGGCTGGTCACTAAACCTCTGTCTACACACACTTCTTCATTTACCCAGTTTGCGCCTGCATTCATTAAATCGCTTTTAATACTTGGGAAAGAAGTAATTGTGCGGTCACGTAACTTGTTAATTTCTGCCAGTAACCATGGTGCATGGCAAATTGCAGCAACTGGTTTGTTTTTTTCTGCACCAAAAAAGCCGTCTATAAAGGCTTTTGCGTGTTTGTCTTGACGAAGGCTGTCTGGATTAAATAACCCACCGGGTAACATTAATGCATCGTAATCAGCTGAGTTTGTATTGGTGACGAGTTTATCTACTGATACTTTTTCGCCCCATTTATCTTCATTCCACCCAGTAATTTGACCTTCTTTGATAGAGACGATCTCTATTTCTGCACCCGCATTTAATAATGCATCGCGAGGAGAAAACAATTCACTTTGTTCAAAACCGTCAGTGGCTAAAATGGCAATTTTTTTACCTTTTAGTGGTGTGCGCGATTGTAATGTATTCATTTGGCTCTCCTTATAAATTAATTAAGTGTTTAACTCACTAAACAATAAGCAGGACGGATGCCAAATTTAAATCATTGAAAATTATATTAAATTTTAATTTATGATATAACCCCATGTAAATTATTTATAATTAATGAATAATCTACATGACGTTAAAAGAGCGTTGTTCTAGATAGTACAAATAAAAAGGTAAGTAGAAGTGAAGTATTAAAGGCAATCTTTAAGTGCTTTAGCTGGTTTAAAAACGGCCTTGTTAGCCCCTTCTATTTCGATTGTCTCGCCCGTTTGTGGATTGCGCCCAGTGCGTGCCGGATAATAGCTAAGTGCAAACGTACCAAATCCATTAATTTGCACCTGATCACCTTCAGATAACGATTTAGTAATCACTTTTTGAATACTTGTAAGAGCAGCTTGTGAATCTTTTTTAGTGAGTTCACTGTGTTTTGCCATTTCGGCAATAAGTTGAGTTTTGTTCATATAAGGCTCCTAAATACACGTAAACAATGAATACGTTTAGCGTGGGAATATAATGATGAATAAATAAAGCCACGCAGGCTAAGGCTTACAGGGCTTTAAGTCAACCTTGTAGTTACCAAGTGTTATGTGGTAAAAACGCTGTAATTTATTTTTGTATAATTTAGGTAGTATATGCACGCATTAATTGAATACATTCCACTTATACTGTTTTTTGCAGTGTTTAAGCTTGTAGATATTTACTGGGCAACGGCTTTATTAATTGCAACATCGCTTATTCAAGTCATATTTAGCTATTACAAACATGGGAAAGTACCGACCCGCCAGTGGATCTTCTTTTCTATTGCCGCCGTGTTTGGCACCTTAACGCTTGTGTTTCATGATGAGCAATTTGTAAAGTGGAAAGCCACTATTATATACGCGGGTTTCAGCATTATGCTGCTTGTGAGTCGTTACATACTCAATAAAAACTTAGTAAAAAAGGCACTAACCGCTATTTTAGAAAACGCAAATGACACAGATAAAAAAATAACCGTGCCAGAGCCATTATGGGATAAATTAAACTTAATGTGGGTAGCTATTACCGCCGGTATTGCTGCACTTAACATATACATAGCGTATAACTTTTCACTCGACTTTTGGGTAAACTTTAAAGTTTTTGGCTTGATGGCTATTACGTTTGTTAGTATTTTTGCCACAATTATTGCCCTTTATAAATACCTCCCTGATGATGACGAAGCTGTAAACTAGTTTTCGTCATAAAAATGTCGTCTTAGCTTGTTAGTTTATAAAAAAACAGCCTGAGACGACCTTGAACGCTAATCAATACCGTTGGTTTGAATTTACCCTCATATTTATTTTTTTACCGCTAGTAGGCTTTAGCTTACGCAGCCATTTAGCAAATTGGCTTTTTCCTGCGCTTATAATATTAATGAGCGTATGTTGCATGCTTTTGTTGAGCGACCCACACTTTAAACGCTTCAGGCTTACCAGCTTTGGACAGTTTTCTGCTGTAAAAAATCGTCTGTTTAGTTTCTTTTTATTAGGCGCCGTTTTCTCTGGTATGTTTTACGGGATCATCCATCAAGAAAACTGGTTTGCCCTCCCTCGTAATTCTTTTAATGATTGGCTGCTTTTGTTACTGCTATATCCCGTGTTATCGGTTATCCCTCAAGAGCTAATATTCAGAACCTATTTTTTTCATCGTTATAAACACATTATGCCTAAAAAAAGTATGCGAATTATTGTAAGTGCCACTGTGTTTGCTCTGGCTCATGTAGTTTATGCAAATTTGATTGCGGTATGTTTAGCTTTTTTAGGCGGGTTGTTATTTTCGTATACTTACGCTCAAAGCCGCTCAACCTTTGTATGTGTTATTGAGCATAGCTTGTGGGGAATTTGGATGTTTACTCTAGGTATTGGGAGTTATCTAGACTCAGGTGCTTTAACCTAAATGTTGGGCACAAAAAAACCGCGGCAAGCGCGGCTTTTTGTACTTTACATTTTAAAAGCCAAATAACTTTAAACCAAAGAACTTGGTAGCAACCGTGTTTATAAATATCACGGCTAAAATAAATGGGATAAACGTTGAAAGAGAAAAATTAACGTATTTCTCCATCATGCTGCCTTCGTAGCTAGGTGAACCTTGGCTTAGTTCCTGTGTTAAACGCGCTTTTTTCCATCGATACATTACAAACAAACACACCATTAAGCCATTTAGAGGTAAAATAGTGTCGTAGAATACATCAACTACAATATCAAAAAAGCTCTTACTGGCACCGCCATAGCTGGTAAACGACGTTAAACTGTCAACCATACCAAACGACATAGTACATATAATTGTAAGCACGCCTGTGCTAAGCGTTAGTATACCTAAGGCTTTTTTACGACTAATACCTTTACGATCACTCAATGTTGCCGTTGGGACTTCTACAATTGAAACCAAAGACGTTATTGCTGCAAAAAATACAAGTAAAAAGAATGAAAAGGCGACAACTGAAGCCCCTACATAGCCAATATCGTTTTGTAATGCTAATAAAATTTTAGGTAAATAAACAAAAATCATTGATACAGACGAGTCTGATAACGACTCCGGGTTAGTATTTGGGTCAAAACTAAATATAGCGGGTAAAACCATAAGGCCGGCAACAAACGCGACTAGTGAGTCTGTAATAGCCACCATTTTTGCACTACTAACTATGTCGTCTTTCTTAGAAATATACGACGCATAGGTCATTAAAATGCCCATACCTAGCGATAAAGAGAAGAACGCTTGACTCAATGCACCATTGAGTACGCTAGCACTCATTTTTGAAAAGTCAGGAATAACGTAATACTCAACGCCTGCCAATGCGTTATCTAGCGTTAAAACATACGCTACCAAAGCTAACAGCATTACCAACAATGCTGGCATTAATACTTTAGCCGCTTTTTCTATGCCCTGTTTTACACCGCCGAGTAGAATGAGGTTAACAATAACAACCACCACTGCCATATAAGCAAATACTGTGTAGCTGTTAATAAATGTTCCAAAATGGGCTGGGTCGGCTAACGCATCTAAGTTACCCATGCCCGCCTGTATCAAGTAGCCAAATATCCACACTGTAATTACCATATAAAAAACGGCAATCATAAATGGAGTTAAAACGGCTAAAAATCCTGCAAATTTCCATTTTTTATCGTTATTTGCTAAAAGTTTGTATGAACCGAGCGGATCTTTTTGAGCATTTCGGCCCATGGCCATTTCTGCCATCATCACGGGTAAACAAATAAACACGACAAATAGAGCATAAATTAATAAAAATGCGCCGCCACCATTTTTAGTCGCAGAAACGGGAAAACCCACTAAATTACCAATACCAACAGCAGAACCAGCTGCAGCCAGTATAAATCCGAGACGGGAGCTAAATCGCTCTCTATTATCGCTCATGTATAAAACCTTTTTATTATTTTGAGTATCTGAGCGACTCTACCAGTGTTATACAGCGGTTTTCAAGCAATTAGCGTTAAAAATAAAATCCAACTGTAAACCTAAGTGTATACGCTTTTAGTTAGCCAAATTTGAGCTCTGTGGTACTATTTGCATAATTAAATTTAACAACTTAAGTGAGAATCTATTATGTTGTACATGATTTACTCAACAGACGTTGAAAACAGTCTTGAATTACGAAAAGCCGCACGTCCAGCGCACTTAGAACGCTTAAAAGAGCTTGATGCACAAAACAGGCTACTTACCGCCGGCCCTTTCCCTGCGGTTGATAATGAAGACCCTCAAGATGCCGGTTTTACTGGCTCAGTTATTATTGCAGAGTTTGATTCGCTAGAAGCTGCGCGTGAATGGGCAACTGATGATCCTTACGTTTCAGGTGGCGTATACGTAAATACAATTGTTAAACCATTCAAAAAAGTGTTTCCAGTATAAATAACAGCGTGTTGTTACAAGCCAACCTGTAATTCAGGATTTGTTCACACGTTTTTAATTAAAATTACTAATGTAATTACGGATTTAACGTTTTTACTTGAATTTTAGTAACTTAGTTAATTAAACTAAGGTTATCTGGTCTAGGAGTTTCTGTTATGCGCGTATTGTTAAGCCTCATTTTTATTGCTTGTGTTAGCTTTGCTAGCAACAGCCAAGCTTCGGCTACGCCCACTAAAAAGGTTAATCAACCGGTGGATAAAAAGAAAGCGGTAATACTTGCAAAACAAAGCATTGGCGGTAAAACGCTAAAGATAACTGAAAAACCAGAGTTTTATACCGTACGAATACTCAAATCTGACGGCCACGTCGTTGATTTACATATTAATAAAAAAACCGGCGAAGTGAAAAAGGATTAAAAAATGCGAATTTTAGTTATTGAAGACGATCTACATTTAGCAGACAACCTACGAAATGCATTAGAGAAAGAACGCTACAGCGTGGATTTATGTCACGATGGTGAAGCTGGTTTATTCCATATTACTGAATACCCTTTGGATATGGCTGTGGTTGATTTGGGTTTACCTAAAATTGACGGAATTGAGTTAATTAACAAAGCACGTGCCCAAGGCGTGACAATTCCAATTTTAATTTTAACAGCCCGTGATCGCTGGCAAGATAAAGTTGAAGGGCTAGATGCCGGTGCAGACGACTATTTAACAAAGCCATTTCATGTTGAAGAATTAGCAGCGCGTTGTAACGCACTTATTCGCCGCAGTGCAGGTAAAGCTAACCCTGAAATGACAGCAGGACCTATAAAAATACACACCCGTTCGCAACAAGTTTGGGTCGATGACAAAGAGTTAAGCCTAACGGCTTATGAGTATAAAGTACTTGAATACTTAATGGTAAACCCACAAAAGGTTATTTCTAAGTCAGAGCTTACCGAGCATATTTACGATCAGGATTTCGACCTTGATTCGAATGTAATTGAAGTATTTGTCTTACGCCTACGTAAAAAGTTAGACCCAGAGGGCACCCTCAACCCAGTTGAAACGTTACGTGGCCGTGGTTACAGGCTAAAAAGTCAGTGGTAGGGCCGCAAGTATCACTAAAAATAAGGCAAGGATTTATCCTTGTCTTTGTTTTATTGGTGGCACTGCCTATTTTGTTTTACTCAATTGGCAAAGCCTATTATGCCTCTTTGGTCGATGCCACAGAAAAAACGCTAGAAGCTCAACTCTATTCTCTCATATCTGAGGTAGACTTCACTGAACATGGCATAATTATGCCAAGCACTATATTAGCACCTGAGCTTAACAGATTAAACTCTGACACATACGCAATGATTTACCGAGACGAAGAGCCAATTTGGCATTCGGAGTCAGCGGTGAATGTCGACTTTGTACCTCAACAAATAGAAACCAAAGCCGGTGCTGCTGACTTTAGGCGCGTAGAATACAAAAATACGGTTTATTGGCAGCTTAGTTTAACCGTAATATTAAATAATATTGATCAGTCCGAGCAGGCTCGGTTCATTTTAGTAAAACGTAACGACGCTCTACTTCGCTTAATGGATGGGTTTAAACAAACACTTGTTGAGTGGATGTTTGTTATGGGTATTGCCATAACAATTTTAATGGCTATCGGTTTTATTTGGAGCGCCCGCCCACTTCAGCGCTTAGATAAAGAAATAAAAGCCATTGAATCTGGTGATATACAAGAAATTAAAGGCCTTTATCCGATTGAGCTACAAACCATAAAAGCCGACTTAAACTTGTTACTTGAATCTCAGCAACGGCAAAAAGAACGCTACAGAGCATCGCTCAGCGATTTAGCGCACGCACTTAAAACCCCACTAGCTGTTCTTAAATCAAGCCCGCTTGCAAATGATGCTGACGCACAAGAACAGTTAGACCGTATAAATGTGATGATCGAACACCAATTAAAGCGTGCAGCTACTGGCGCATCAGATACGTGGAAAAAACAAACGCCTATAAAACCAGTTATCGACTCAATACTAAGTGCAATGGCTAAAGTTTATCGCGACAAAGATATTATTTTTGATTGTATAGTTTCTGATAAAGACTACTTTTTAGGTGACCAAACCGATTTAATGGAGTTACTAGGCAACTTAATTGATAACGCCTGTAAAGCGTGTCGTTCTCAAGTAACGGTACAAGTGGTGCAAAGTAAAACATTATGTATAGGTATAAGTGATGATGGCCCGGGTGTGCCAGAAGATAAGCGCGAATCATTACTTAAACGCGGTACACGCTTAGATACATACCAAAGTGGGCATGGTGTTGGCATGGCCATTGTCTCGGACTTGGTTACATCTTACCACGGCACACTGACAATCACTGAAGCCGACAAGCTAGGCGGCGCACAATTTATATTAGAGTTTAATTACCATGATAAAAAATAATACGTATGCAAACTTGTTTTCGTTTTTTCTCCTTATAATAAGTGGCAGTGCTTATTCTAATGCTGTGTGCCAATTGGTTGATAAGCCAACTATGAATGAATCTAAGCGTTACATACAATGCCTTGACACCCAGCTCGATAAAGCCAAACAAGAGCAAGGGACTTGGATACAAAAACGCAAGTACGAACTAGTCCAATCTGAAGAAGCAACGGGTAATACCCAAGTGCTGCAGTTATTTATGCGCAGTATAAAAAATAACGAGAAGTACATTGAAAGCGCCTGCCAGTGGCGCTACATATTAAAACTTCCTAATGCAAAAGCAGCCGCTATCAGCTACAAGCACTGTGAAATTCAGTTAGTAAATCAGTTTACAGAATCCTTAAAACAACCTTTTTAAAGCACGTGTAAATAACACGACTAGCTCGCATACTCACTTGACAATAGTGCACACACAAAACAAACTACCTACTAGTAGATTGTTAAGTTTAAAAAGGTAACTAATGGACAAGCCTATAATAATTATTGGTGGTGGACTTGCAGGGCTTTATGCTGCAACACAGTTGCATAAACGTAATATTGCGTTTTTATTATTAGAAGCCAAACCATTTTTAGGTGGGCGTATTTATTGTGAAAATTCAATAAAAAGTGAAAGTGTTGGGTTTGATCTTGGTCCGACGTGGATGTTTCCTCATCAACCAAAAATTCAATCATTGGTCAAATCGCTCAACTTATCGATATTTGAGCAATACAATCATGGTGATGTGTTATACCAAATGCCTAATCAGGCAGTTCAACAAATTGCAGGCGCTGGCGAAATGCAATTGTTTAGGCTAAAACATGGCATGAGTACCTTAATCAAGGCACTCTATAAACAGCTACCTTCAAAGCATATATTGTTAAATCATTGCGTAACAGAACTCAAAAAAAGTATTGATAACTGGCAGTTAACAGTTAATAACAATGGTAAAATACAGCAGTTTGAAACAAAAACAGTGCTCACTGCCCTGCCTCCACGAATGTTAACCCAACATCTAACACCTAATCTTTGGGCAAGTGAGAGGCTTATAAATCGTTTGACTACTACGCCCACTTGGATGGCAGGACAAGCTAAATTTGTGGCCACATTCGATTACCCCTTTTGGCGAGAACGGAATCTATCTGGGCAATGCTTTAGCCGAGTCGGACCCATGGTTGAAATACATGATGCAAGTGCAGAACACAATAAGCATGCTGCCTTATTTGGCTTTATCGGCGTGCCATATTCCACTCGCAGTAAAGTTACCAAAGCACAATTAATAGAAGCTTGTATTAACCAGCTAACCTATTTTTACGGCAAAGCCGCTAGAAACCCTACACATTGTTTTATAAAAGATTGGGCTGAGGATGAATTTGTTGCCAATAACGACGATAAAACACAACCCTCACAACACCCTGATTTCCATTTAGGTGAACTAACAAGTGAGCTAAGAGATTTAAATATTCACTTAGTAGGAAGTGAATTCGCGAAAAAAGAAGCAGGTTATTTAGAGGGAGCACTTAACGCTGTTGATGACGCATTAAGTGCTATATAGAATTTTAAATGGGGCATAGAGTTAATAAATGCTAGAAGTTAACGTATCGCGTTATCTTCACCACTGCCTAATAAAGTGGCGACCCACTTACCCTCTATGCTGGTTTCAAGACCTATTTTAACAATCATGGTTAATGGGACAGACAAAAGCATACCAACGGTACCAAGTAGCCACCCCCAAAATATTAAAGATAAAAATACAACAAGGGTTGATAGGCCAAGCCCTTTACCTAAAAATTTAGGCTCTACAATGTTTCCCATTACCGTGTTTATTGTTAAGTAACCCGCCGCTACCATACCTGCAATTAGAGGGCCTTGAGTTATTAAGGCAAGTAACACGGCAGGCACAGCCGCAATAATTGACCCAATATTCGGAATGTAATTAAACATAAATGCTAAAACACCCCATAATATAAAGTAGTCGACATTTAGAACCCATAAGTAAACAGACACAATAATACCGGTAGCTAAACTAACGAGTGTTTTTATAGCCAAGTAAGAATTAATTGATTCTAAAAATCGGTCAATTTGCTTCATTTTACTATCAGGATCTTCAAGAGCCATATGTATTTTATTGCTTAGCAATGGGCCTTCAAACAGCATAAAAATAACCGTTAAGATTATTAAAAACATGTTTGCCATTACGCCACCAAGCCCTGTCAGCATGTTAGTTGCTACATCAACCATTTTGCCTGGGTCAAACATCGAAATAAGTTGTTCTTTATTAATTAAAATATTGTACTGGGAGGCGAGGTCTACAAGCCAAATAAACTCTTCTTTGAGTTGGGCTTTATATTCAGGAAGCTGCTGTGAAAAATCATTAATGGACTGGCCAACTAAGCCACCTAAGCTGACTCCAAGCCCAACAATAATTAGCACCACAAGCATCACTGCAATGCCTTTAGGAATTTTATAACGTGCAAAAAATTTAATTAGTGGATTACAAATAATGGCAATAAATGCCGCTAATATGAAAGGAATAACAATGACACTTGCTGATTTGATCCCTGCCAATACCACTACTAAAGCAGCAAAAACAATTAAGCTTTTATTTACACCCGTTAAACCTGCCACTTTATTTATCCTTTTATTTGTAATAAGGCCACAGTGTAAGGCAAAACCTAATGAAATGAAATAATTACAAAGTGATCATAACCCTTGTTACTTCGTATTAAGGATAGAAACTACATGCTAGTGAGTATAAATTAAAAACACTTGCTACAATTATATTTTGAGGATTCAATATGCATATATTTGTTACAGGTGCTACTGGGCTAATTGGCCAACATTTATGTCCTTTTTTAGAGCACCATAACACGGTTACCGTGCTTAGCCGTAATGCCACAAAAGCAAATGTATTATTGGGTCATAAAATTAAAGCAGTCACTGACATAAGCGCTGTTGATTTTAATACCGTTGACGTTGTTATTAATTTAGCCGGTGAGCCAATCGTTAATAAACGTTGGAGCGATAAACAGAAGCAAATTATACGTGACAGCCGCATTAATATAACGCAGCAAATTAGCCACGCTATTGCAGCAAGTACTAACCCTCCACACACATTTATATCAGGCAGTGCTATTGGCTACTATGGACGCCAAAGCAACAAGCGCATAGATGAAAACTTTACAGATCCCCACAATGAGTTTAGTCATCAGCTGTGTAAAGACTGGGAAGACGCAGCATTAAAAGCAGAGTCTGAAAAAACACGAGTCTGCCTATTACGAACCGGTATTGTATTAGCTAAAAAAGGTGGTGCATTAAGCAAGATGCTTCCCGCATTTAAATTGTGTTTAGGCGGGCCAATTGGTGACGGCGAGCAAGGTATGTCGTGGATACATATAGACGATATGACACAGCTTATTTTATATATTATGAAACACCCTGAAATTTCGGGGCCAATTAACGCCGTAGCACCAAACCCAGTTAGTAACTCAGAGTTTAGTAAACGCTTGGGTAATGCATTATCGCGTCCTGCTTTTATGCCCATGCCTGCATTTGTGCTGAAAGTATTAATGGGTGAAATGTCTGACTTACTTACTACCGGGCAATTTGTAGTGCCAACCAAAGCACAAAAGCATAACTATCGTTTTCATTACGAGAACCTTAAATCGGCCTTGGACAGCTTGGTTTAGCTGGCGTTAATTATCTTCTGTGTATACTCTATTCAGTTACGATATGGGTAACTACTACTATTTACCCATATTGACCTTTAATGATTAATACATAATACTTAAGTTAGTCAGACACAATTACCTAATAAAAGCGAAAATGAATGCTGCACCTGCCTACTGTGATTGGTCTCTCTTTTATACTTAACCTACTAATAGGGTTGTTTTTTTTATCTGTTCATAATTACAAAAAACAATCTGCTTTTTTAATTTTTGGTTTAGCGTGCATTGCATTTTCATTTGCTGAACTACTCGCATGTTTAAAACTAATACTTAATTTTCCTTTTATTACGAGTTATTTAGCGAATATTTTTATAATACTCAGCCCATTTTTAATTATTCTGGGACTACATAAATACAAATACAGCAAACCTTTAAACTTACGCCCTATTTACTATTTGCTACTTTTTACCGCTGTAATTTTATTATCTGTGTATCCTTACTCCGCGGCACAAATGGTAACGAGCTTTATTATTGCAGGGTTATACTTATTTTCTGCTTACATCATTAGCACTATGAGCTTTGTTGCAACCTTACAAAAAAAGGCATTAATTACCTGCTTTTTAATCCATAGTTTGCTTATGTTTGTTCAAACAGTGCTGCTTGCTTTACCTATTTTAAGCTTAAGCGAGACAACCTATTTAGAACCATTAGAGCTCATTTTAAGTAGTCATTTAATTTTAGCCACTTGCAGTGCATTATTACTCCCTTACTTATTAGCATCTAATACAGAACATACGCTTGCCAGCATTGCTAATACCGACGTTTTAAGTCAACTACTTAACCGCCGTGGTTTTTTTATAAAAGGAAAAAACGCGTTAAGTTTACCTCTTTACCAAAACAAAAATATTTCACTTATTTTGCTCGATATTGATTTTTTCAAACGGGTTAACGATACCTATGGCCACGAGGCCGGCGATCAAGCCATAAAGTGGATCGCTCAGCATGTAAAATCACAATTTTTAAATGAAGAGATATCAGCCAGGATCGGCGGCGAAGAATTTGCCATTTTGTTGCCCAACTGCTCATTAAGTGATGCCAGAAATAATGCCGAAGAACTACGCGAAAGCATAAGCAGTTATCCATTTTATTACGAGGGGCACGATATAAATTTATCGGTGAGTGCAGGCGTCAGTAGCACAATAAACGGCGAGCAGACTATAAAAGAGTTACTAGCGAACGCCGATAAACGACTCTACCTTGCTAAAGAAACTGGCCGTGACAAAGTGGTAACCTACGATGAAAAAAGCTTACTTTTGCAAGCTTAATTTGAAATAGTCTTAACTTGATCTGCCAGATTCAATTTGTAGAGTTGAATTAAATCTGACAGTGAATAGCCGATTTGTGCCAATTGCAGACACTCCTCTCAACAAACATTAATGACGGCTTTCAAGGGATAGCCGTCATGCTCATCTTCGTTTCAGTAAATTATCTTTAATAATTGCGGTCAAATTTCATACAAGCGGGTCGATAACCTCATAAGCCCAATCTTTTTGAGATAAAAATCATGGCTCGTCGCATACCTTGGAATAAAGGAAAAATCATCGGCCAAAAAGCACCACTTCGTCAGCAAGAAGTGTGGTCTATACGTGCCAGACTTGAAATTGCCAATAACACTAAAGAGCTGGCATTGTTCAATCTGGCCATTGACTCAAAGCTTCGAGATTGTGATTTAGTCGCTTTAAAAGTGTTAGATGTCATGCGAGCTGGTGAAATTTTAACGAGAGCCAGTATTGTTCAGCAGAAAACTGGCACCCCAGTAATGTTTGAAATCATCGCTCACACCCGCCAGTCATTGCTCGAATGGATTACTCTCGCAAATTTAAAATATGATGATTATTTATTTCCTTCACGAAAACACGCTGTGCCTCATCTTGGCACCCGCGCTTATGATCGCATAGTCCATAAATGGGTGTCATCCATCGGTTTAGAAAGCGGTTTGTATGGCACTCACACCATGCGCAGAACTAAGGTTTCTATTCTGTACAAGCGAGACAAAAACTTACGCGCCATTCAGCTGTTACTCGGTCATAAGAAAATTGAAAGTGCGGTTCGCTATCTGGGTATTGATGTGCAGGATGCGCTTGAGTTTGCTGAAAATCTTGATATTTGAGTTTCACTTTTATAGTTAAAATACTACACTATAATGCATACTAAGCTATTAAATTATAATGTTCTGTACAAATAAGAAACACTTATGCGTAAAAACCTGCCAGTTACTGATCGAGAGAAAACTTTCGGAAGTACAACTAAACTCATTTCAGTGACTGATACTAAAGGAACTATTCTTGAATGTAATGATGCTTTTGTTGAAGTCAGTGGCTTTGAAAAGCACGAGTTGATTGGCCAGCCTCATAATATGGTTAGGCATCCGGACATGCCACCAGAGGCATTTAAAAAGATGTGGCACTATTTGAAATCCGGTAAGCCTTGGATGGGTCTTGTGAAAAACCGCTGTAAAAATGGCGACTATTATTGGGTGGATGCGTATGTGACGCCTGTAACACAGAACGGCAAAATAATAGGCTATGAATCAGTTCGCTCCTGCCCCTCAAGTCAGGACGTGGAGCGGGCGACTAAACTTTATAGTGATATCAATGCAGGAAAAAGTAGTCGGTTTTCTTTACCCGTATCGCTTGAAAATGCCTTCTTAGTATTATCGATAACTCTATGTGTTGGGTTATTGGGTTTTGGTTTCAAAGAACTTTCTGAGGATGTACTACTAGCCTCAGTGATCATTTTTGCTATTTGGGTATCATTAAGCAGAAAGAAAACCCTCAATGCACTGAACGACATGCTCAACCATGCATTTTCAGATGAACTGGCGGTAAAAAGTTATACCGATGAAACTGATGATTTAGGCAAGCTTAAAGTTGCTATTTTAAGTCAGCTAGCGCATTTAGGAACAGTGATTACCCGCATCGAAAGTGCAGCTCTTGTTGTTGCCAAGGAATCGGAGAAAGGCGCAGAATTAACAGATAAAACCAGAAAAGACATTGAAAGTCAGCAAGCAGAAACCATTCAGGTGGCTACTGCTATGAATGAAATGTCGACTACTATTGCCGAAGTATCTAAGCATGTCAGTGATACCGCTACGCAGGCAGACACTGCTAACAACCTTGCAGTAAAAGGCACTAAGGTGGCGAATATTACCCGCGACTCTATTCAAAAGCTAAAACACACAGTAGAGCAGATTGGTAGTTCTGTGCGCGGTGTGTCAGAACAAACTTCACATATCGCCAGTGCCGCGCAAATAATTGAACAGATTGCAGATCAAACTAACTTACTTGCCTTAAATGCTGCTATTGAGGCTGCTCGTGCAGGTGAGCAAGGGCGAGGCTTTGCAGTGGTTGCAGATGAGGTAAGAAATCTTGCCCTGCGAACTCAAGAATCCACTAAAGAAATCTATGGTATCGTCACCGAATTAACGCAACGTGCAGGTGATGCTGTGAACGTCGCTGATGCTGGCGCGACTGATGCAGAAGATGGTCTTTCTCATGTCATTGAGAGTGGTAAAATGTTAAGTGGCATTTGCGAGTCTGTTGGTCAAATTGCATATATGTCTATTCAAATGGCTGCCGCAGTTGAAGAGCAAGCTCATGTTGCTGAGGATATAAACCGGCAGATAGTGAACATTTCAACGCTTGCCGATATGAGCTCTGAAAGCTCGATGAAATTATCAGAAACCATTATTTATCTTAATAAAATAGCTGATGAACTACATGAGCTGGTTGTTCGGTTTAAACGATAAATTCATAAATACGGTCATAATGTTTAAGAATATCTTTCTAAAGCACTATTGGTAATTTACGACTGAGTAAAACACTACTGGAGAGACTTTTGAGTGCACCTGATTATCCTGCTGATGAAGCCGTTCGTTTACTCGCGTTAAAACGCACAGCATTACTGGACTCGCCTGCTGAAGAGCGCTTTGATCGTATCACTCGACTGGCGGCTTTAATTTTTAATGTCCAAACGTGCTTAATTTCGCTAGTCGATGCTGACAGGCAGTGGTTTAAATCTAAGGTAGGGCTTGATGCTTTTCAGACTGACCGTGATATTTCTTTTTGCGGGCATGCAATATTGCACCCGGATATTTTTATCGTTACTGACGCAACAAAGGATGACCGCTTCTCTGCTAACCCGCTTGTGACCGAGGAGCCGCGTATACGTTTTTATGCAGGAGCGCCGGTTTGCGAGCCAGGTGGGCAACCTATTGGCACATTATGCCTTATAGATCCACAGCCTCGTGACTTGACGATAAGCGAAAAACGAGTATTACGTGAGTTAGCTGACATGGTTGAGCATGAGATTGCCAGACTAGATCAGGAAACGCTCCAACAAAAACTGTCAGCTGACATGACAAGAACGGCATCAATAATGGCAACGTTGCCAGATATGGTTTTTGTCATTGACCGAAACTTTCGTTTTTCAGTGTGTAACGACCATCCTGATTTGCTTAAGCCTCAACATGAAATTTTAGGGCAGAAAATCCTTGATGTATTGCCTAATGAGTTAGGTCATCAACTGATGGATAATGTTAAACAGGCTTTTGAGAACGGCAATGTCATTCATCACAACTACACCTTTAAAAAATTGAATAAATCCTTTGAAGCGCGATACAAGAAAATTGATGAAAATGAAGTTCTGATTATTATTCGCAATACTACTGAGCAAACCGCTGCACACTCTGCCATCAGACGTCTTTCGGAAGTTGCCAGGCAAACAACGAATGGCGTAATGATAACCGATATACGTGGTTTTGTTGTGTGGATAAATGAGGCGTTTACTAGCATCACTGGTTATAGCATCGAAGATATGCTGGGTAAAAAGCCAAGTGAACTATTGCAGGGAGCCGACACTGACCCCGAAATTGTTGACGAAATGAGAGAGGCCCTGTCTTTACAGCAGAGTTTCAATGTTGACGTACTCAATTACTCAAAAGAGCAGAAACCATATTGGGCGAGAATAGCTTGTAATCCGCTGCTCAATGAAGAAGGCGAGCTTAGTGGCTTTATTGCAATCCAGACCGATATCACGAAAGAGAAGCGGGATGAAGAACTCATTCGCAATAGTGAGAACTTACTTAAGGCGGTGATTGATGCCAATACTATTGGCACATGGCGTCTTAATTTACAAAATGGCGAGTTAGTAATTAATGATAAATGGGCGTCATTGTTGGGCTACGAATTTTCTGAACTACTGCCAACTACCAGAGAAACCTGGGAACGACTGACCCATCCTGATGATTTAGCCTATTGTGCTGAACAAATCGAAAAACATGCAGCCGGTCTTATTCCGATATACGAAGCCAATATTCGAATGAAACATAAAAACGGCGAATGGATTTGGATAAACACCAGGGGGCGAGTGTCCACAAGAACAAATGATGGTAACGCTGAGTGGATGCTGGGTACGCACTTCGATATTAATGACCAAATACAGGCCGAAAGCTCACTCAACGAAAAATCAAAACAGATGGAAGCTGTTGTCGAGAGCTTACTTGATGGCATTATTACCATTGATAGCAAGGGTAAGGTACTTACATTTAATCAAGCTGCAAATGAAATTTTTGGTTATTCTGATGAAGAAATTATAGGCAGAAATATCAGTATGCTTATGGGCTCACCGCATCGTGAACATCACGATATCTACTTATCAAATTATATTAACCGTGGTATCAGCGACATTACCGGTCGTATTCGTGAACTTGATGCATTGCACAAAAATGGTACAACATTTCCTATTGAGCTGGGTGTTGTTGAAGTAAAAATGGCTGGTGAAACTAATTTCATTGGAATCGTGCGGGACATCACTCAGCGTAAAAAGCGTGAGCAAGAAATACATCAGTTAGCATTTTATGACCCACTCACATTACTACCAAATCGACGGTTGTTATTAGACCGATTACAGGGGGCAATGACACATTGTTCACGCGCCAACAATTTTGCGGCTTTAATGTTTCTTGATTTAGATAACTTCAAAAATCTTAACGACAGTGCTGGTCACAATAAAGGCGATTTATTGTTATGCCGAGTCGCTGAACGATTGGTTAGTTCAGTTAGGCAGGGTGATACGGTGTCACGGTTAGGGGGTGACGAGTTTGTTGTCGTAGTATCAGACTTAAGTAATGATAAAGAAACGGCTGCTAATCAGGCTGAATCACTTGCGCAAAAAATCATGGCTCACTTAGCGCAGGAATATGACTTAGAGGGTTTAACCTACAATAGCTCCGCAAGCATCGGGGTAACACTGTTTAATAGCACAAGCGTCCCAACAGAGGACCTATTAAAACAAGCCGACATGGCAATGTATAAGGCTAAAGAGGCTGGTCGCAATGCCGTGCAATTTTTTGATCCCAAGATGCAGGTTGCAGTTAGCTCAAAAGCGACCTTGATCCACGACTTGTATAACGCAATACAGCAAAGACAATTTACTCTTTTCTATCAAAAGCAGATTGACCAGCATGGGCGGGTTGTTGGTGTCGAAGCGCTGTTACGCTGGTTTCATCCAGAAAAAGGGATGATTTCACCGGCACAATTTATCCCTCTAACAGAAGAAACAGGCCTTATTGTGCCTATTGGGGATTGGATTTTACAACAGGCGTGTGAGACTTTAGCCAATTGGGCTAAACAACCTGTTACGAAAAATCTGAGCGTTGCGGTTAATATTACCGTGGTTCAATTTAGCAAAGATGATTTTGTTCAGAAAGCAATCAACTCATTGAAAAATTCAGGCGCTAATCCTCAACTGCTAAAGTTAGAAATAACAGAATCACTCTTGGCTAATAATATTCCAGATGTAAAAGCTAAGATGCGAGAATTGCAGCAATGCGGTGTTACGTTTTCTATTGATGATTTTGGTACTGGTTATTCATCTTTATCATATTTGAAACAGTTGCCTATAAACCAGTTAAAAATAGATCAGAGTTTTGTTCGGGACATCATTAACAGTAGTAATGACAAGGCGATTGCTCAGGCTGTTATAACATTAGCTAGCTCCATGGGTCTGCAAGTCATCGCTGAGGGCGTCGAGACAGAGGATCAGCGAGCATTGTTACATAGAATGGGCTGCAATACTTATCAGGGATACCTTTTTGGAAAGCCATGCAGACTTGAAGAGCTAAAATTATAAGTGTGTTACATCAATGCAATTGTGTGACGATGATTAGCGTTTTACGCCCCGCTTTTATGAATAATATAAGAAAGTAATTATTAACGTCTGCTTTCAGAGTACTGCTGATTTTTGGTAGATATGACCTGAAAGCCCGCTTTTCGCTCATAGCTGCCTTTCAGATCAAGTCTAAACCTATTTGCTTATACTGTCAGATCAGATATGAGCTACTACACTTAATTATGTTAACACCAAGCGACTTTGTCGTATCTTAATTACCAAGCGATTCTGTCGTAATCGCTAATTACCAAGGGAATTTGTCGGTCACTTTTTTACGTGTCTGTTAGTGTTTTGTTTTTGGAATACTAATAAGGCATGTTGAGGATGATTGTGATGGATTCAAAAGCTCAACTCACTGTTGATATTATTGCTAAAGTAGCAGAAAACAGAATAACAATTGGCAATGCAGCAAAGTTACTTAACAAGTCACGACGTACAATTGAACGCTACGTCAAACAATATCAGCAAGTCGGTATTCAATTTGCTATTCATGGTAATCGTGGCAAAGCCCCGCCAAATAAAACACCAGTATCAATTAAAAAAGCCGTGCAAACTCTGATTAAAGAAAAGTATTTCGACTTGAATCTGCTTCACTTAGCTGAGCAGTTAGCAATCAATGAAAACATCGTAGTTAAGCGCGAGACCCTACGAAGTTGGGCGCATGATATCCACCATGTTAAACGCGCTAAACGAAGACGTAGTAATGTTCGCAAACGCAGAGAACGCATGGAAGCTCCGGGATTAATGATGCAAATGGATGGTAGCCCTCATCGTTGGTTTGGTGATAAAAAGCACTGTTTAGTTATCATGATTGACGATGCTACTAGTGAAGTATACGCCGAGTTCTTTCCTTCAGAAACGACCGTAGGTTGCTTAAAGGTAATGCGAGAATGTATTGAAACCCAAGGTGTGTTTAAAACGCTTTATGTAGACAGAGCTGGTATATTCGGCGGGCCAAAGCGTTGCAACTTCTCTCAAATGCAACGCGCCTGTGAAGAATTAGGTATTGAAATAATTTTTGCTAATTCACCACAAGGTAAGGGGCGTGTTGAGCGTGCGTTTGATACCTTCCAAGACCGACTTGTGCCGGAGCTTAGGTTAAATAATATCAATGATATTGCTGGGGCTAATGCTTACCTTAAACATGTCTTTATTCCTCAATACTGGCAAACTAAAATACAAGTGAAATCGAAACAACGTTCTGAGTTCACACCATTATCAAAACACACCAACCTAGACGATATCTGTGTCATCAAAGATCACCGTAAAATACGTAATGATCATACCTTCAGCTATGACAACAAATTTTACTTGATTGATTCACCGCTCAAATACTCGATTGCCAATCAAAAAATAGAAATTAGAAAAACGAGCAAGAAAGAGTTTACTGCTCACTTCGCTGGACGACAGCTTAAAATATCAGAGGTAAACGAACCAAGTAAACTTGCATCAGAAGACTTGGCTGTACAGAAAAAGCTTGAAGTATTAGCGCTAATTGAGGAGCTTGGAAGTGTCAGTGCAGCCTCACGTCAAAGTGGCGTATCGCGAGATACTATTCACCGTCACTTAAAGCTGGTTAAGCAAGGAGGGGCTGATGCTTTAAAACGTCAAGAGACTCCAAACCTGCGACATAAAAATTGTGTAGATCAAGCGATAGAAGATGCGGTTGTGCAATTCTCAATTGAGCATCCACATCTTGGTCAACAGAAAGTCGCAATGAAGCTGACTGAGTCACTTGGTGTTGATATTAGTGCAGGTGGTGTGCGCAGCATGTGGCTTAGAAATAACTTGAACACTACCGCACTGAGGGTTGAAAGATCGCAAGTGTTACAAGAAACCGCACAAACTGTAGCCAGTTAAATAACTGGCTGGTATGCTATTTACGTCAAAGTCGCTCGGTAATTAGACCGACATAATCCCTTGGTAATCACACTACTACACTTAATTACTAAATAAAACTATCTGTGTATTTTGATTCATAAAAAAAGCCCTTCAAATGAAGGGCTTTACTACACACAACAATCTATCTATTTAATTTAGCGTACCCTTACTTGCACTTAAACGTTGCTTCATCTGCTTTGTTTGGTACAAATTTGATATCTGATACCGACACAGAGGCTTTACTTGAGCTGTGCAAACTAAATGGGCTTGTTAAACTCGCAAAATTTACGCCTTTATCAGCAAAGCATTTAAGGTCAATCGAAACTGACTGCCACTTACTAAGTAAACGACTATCTACAACGTTAGCTAGGTTAATACTTTCACCACATTCACCCGAGCACATTGCAAGTGAAAGCTCATTACCAAGCGCTTGATTAAGCTTTATGTCAAAACTAATTACGCCATTTGCTTCAACATAAGTAATAGTATCTTCAGCAAAGCTCGTTACTATTTCTGCGCTCGCTTTTTCACTCCCGTCAAAATTAAACTGACGAGCATCTTCTTGTACAACCTTATCTTCAGTTCGGTATTTTATAGCGCCAAACTCATGGGTACTGCTCGACACATCTAACAATTCATCACCCGATTTGAGCAATAAGCGCCATGGCGCAACCGGTGCGCCCACTAAAATATCCATACTGGTTAGTGATGAATTATCTAATTGCGAATTTTCATCTAAATTATCCGCAAGTATATTTTTATCGCCATAGGTTAAACCAAAGCCATACGGTAATAACGGCGAGTAATCTTTATCTCCCTTATTAACCGTTGTTTGAACTGCCGTTTTAGGCCATGAAAAAGAAAGTTTGCCTTTAAAATCATGGTTAACACTTCCGTCGGCTGCTTTTAGTAGCACATCGGCAACACCACCGCCTTCAGTACCAGGTAACCATGCTGCTACAAATGCATCAGACGCATTAAGTTCACTGTTTACCCACATTGGACGACCAGAAATAAATACAGAAACAACGTTTATTCCTTGCGCTTTTAATGACTTTAACAGCGCTAACGATTTTTTATTGCCGCGCTCAAATTCAAGATTATCTCTGTCACCATGACCTTCCGCGTAAGGTTCTTCACCAAATACAACAACGGCTACATCGGGTCTTTGATCAAAAGAGCCATCATCACTGAGTGTAACTTTACCGCCTGCGGCAGTAACTTGCTCTTCTAAGCCTTTATAAATTGACGTGGCTCCTGGGAAGTCAGCATTTTTATTGTTAGTGCCCTGCCAAGTAATACTCCACCCACCAGACTGTTTACCGATATTATCGGCACCGTCACCGGTAATAAGTACATGTTGATTTGGCGAAAGCGGCAATAAGTCATTTTTATTTTTAAGAAGTACGAGTGACTCACGTACTGCTTGTCGTGCTACTTCACGGTGATCTTGTGCGCCAATTAATTCTGTTTTACCTGAATATAAACGGTTTGCTGGACTTGGCTTATCGAATAAACCCGCGCGTAGTTTTACACGCAATACACGTGCAACAGCATCGTCAATACGCGCCATGCTAATTTCGCCAGATTTAACTTGCGCTATGGTATTTTCATACAGTGGTTTCCAAGCGCCCGTTGGCACCATAAATATATCTAGCCCTGCATTAATAGCTTGTGGGCAGCTATCGTTAGTACAGCCCTTTATTTGTCCATGTCCATTCCAGTCACCAACAACAAACCCGTCAAAACCCATGCGTGTTTTTAATACATCGGTCAGTAAATATTTATTACCATGATTTTTAACACCGTTCCAACTGTTAAACGACGCCATTACAGACTGACTACCCGCCGATAATCCACCCACATAACCTTGTGCATGAATATCAAATAACGATTGCTCACTGTCGATATTGTTACCTTGATCGTCACCATCAACAGTGCCGCCATCACCTAAAAAGTGCTTAACAGTACTAATTACTCGTTTATCACTTAAAAAGTCTTCATCGGCCTTACCTTGTAAGCCATTTACAATAGCTGCTGAATACTCTCGCACTATTGCAGGGTCTTCAGAATATCCCTCATAGGTTCTACCCCAGCGATCGTCACGTACAACTGCAACGGTTGGCGCAAACACCCAATCAATACCTGTAGCCATAACCTCTACCGCGGTAACAGCTGCAATTTGTTCAATTAGTTCAGGATTATTAGCCGCACCTAAACCAATATTATGTGGAAATAACGTAGCACCAATCACATTATTATGACCATGCACTGCATCTGTTCCCCACATAGTAGGGATTTTGCTACCGTCTATTGAATCATCAACAGACGCTTGATACATTTTTTCAGCAAGGGCAACCCAATCTTGTGGTGTGGCATGTTTATCCCCATTAGGAAACGCCCCACCCCCGTTTAAGTAAGAACCAAAACCGTATTTACGCATATCTTCAACGGTAATATCGCGTATTTCAGGCTGAATCATTTGCGCTACTTTTTGCTCAAGTGTCATTGAGTTTAAATAACTCGCTATTTGCGCTTCTATTTCTGCATCTTTTTTAACCGCAATGTTGAGCTTGGGCCATATTTGTTCAGCACTAGCATGCGCTTTTGTAGTATCAGCTTGATTAGTATTGTCGTTTGAGCAAGCTGTTAATGTTGTCACTGAGGCAACCAATGTTGCTAATGCAATTTTATTGAGCGTAAAACGTGTGTTCATTATAAAGTCTCCTTAGCTTGAACAGGTTTGCTGCCACTTAAGCCGTAAAATACGATGAATAGATAACATAAAATTGGTAAAACATACGAAAGTTGAACCCCAACACTATCAGCAAGTGCACCTTGTAAAAGCGGCACAATTGCACCGCCTACAATTGCTAAACATAAAATGCCCGAACCCTGCGCTGTGTGCTTGCCTAAGCCATTTAGTGCAAGGCTAAAAATAGTAGGAAACATAATAGAATTAAATAATCCAACTAATAATATTGACCACATCGCTAACTGACCAGATGTGCTCATGGCAATAACAACTAGAACAATAGCCATGGTTGCATTAAAACCAAGCACTTTACCGGCAGGAAGTTTTTGCATTACCGCCGCGCCAATAAAACGCCCAACCATTGCACCGCCAAAATAATATGTAATGTAATGAGCCGCGACATGTTCTTTTAATCCAGCAATATTTTCTTGCGCTAAAAAGCTAACTAAAAAACTACCAATCGCAACTTCCGCGCCCACATACATAAATATGCCTACTGCACCCAAAACAAGGTGGCGATACTGCCATGCACTCCCTTCAATGGTGTCTGATTTCTCGGCTGCTTCTTTTTGCTCGCTCATAATGTCAGGAAGCTTAAGCCATGCAAACACACCGGCTAATACAATTAGCATTGCAGCAAGTAGCAAGTAAGGAAGTTGAACTGATTCGGCATTTTGCGCCGGTGTTAAAAAAGCATCCGACGCTGAGCCTAGTATTAATAATGCACCAAAAGACGGAGCAACCGTGGTACCAAGTGCATTAAATGCCTGTGTTAATGTCAAACGAGAAGACGCTGTTTTTGCAGGACCTAATAAGCTTACGTATGGGTTTGCAGATACCTGTAATAAAGTAATTCCGCTTGCTAAAACAAACAACGCAAACAAAAATACAGGATAGTTATGCATTTGTGCCGCTGGATAGAATAATACACAGCCAACTGCAGCAATTAGTAACCCGACAACAATGCCGTTTTTATAACCCAGCTTTTTCACAATAAGCCCGCTGGGTATAGACATTAAAAAGTAAGCACCAAAAAAACAAAACTGCACAAGCATAGCCTGCACGTATGTTAAATCGAATACCGCTTTTAAATGCGGGATTAGAATATCATTTAGGCAGGTAATAAAACCCCACATAAAAAATAGCGTTGTTAACGATGTAAGTGCAAATCCATAATTATTATCGCCTGTGTTTTGCGATTGTGTGTGTGTCGTTGTTGGTGCTGAACTAGCCATGTGCTCTCCGCAATTTATTATTATCGTTAACCTTCTCTGTATTGTTAATAAATTGGCGGCTAAGCCATGCTATTAAAGAGTTGACCTGAAGGTTAATTAACATTAATCTTAAAAATGTAAGCGCTTTCACAGCTAATTAAATACGAACACGTAACATAATTCAACAATTTTTATTTTTTTATCAAGTCGAGAGTAAGCTACGAGGCAGTAAATATCGGCGCTAAAAGTGCAATTTAGGTTTTAAAAGGTTTGTAACTAATGACTAAAATATCTTTACCAACTTGTTCACCTCTATTAACAAAAGAGTTTATTTATGGTGTAGCAACAGCGTCTTTCCAAATAGAAGGTGGCTCAACTCACCGTCTGCCGTGTATCTGGGATACCTTTTGTGATACTCCAGGTAAAATAGCTGATAACTCAAATGGGCATGTTGCGTGCGATCATTACAATAATTGGAAACAAGACATAGATTTAATCGAATCATTAGGAGTAGATGCTTACAGACTTTCTATTTCTTGGCCTCGTGTTATTACAAAAAGTGGTGAGCTTAACCCTGAAGGCGTAAAGTTTTACACCGACATCTTAGATGAACTGAAAAAGCGCAATATCAAAGCGTTTGTCACGTTATACCACTGGGATTTACCTCAACACCTCGAAGACGAAGGGGGTTGGTTAAATCGAGAAACAGCTTATGCGTTTGCTCACTATGTTGATTTAATTACCTTTGCATTCGGTGACCGAGTCCATTCATACGCTACCTTAAACGAGCCTTTTTGCAGTGCTTTTTTAGGTTACGAAATTGGCATTCATGCGCCAGGGAAAGTGGGTAAACAATACGGACGCAAAGCCGCCCACCATTTGTTATTGGCACATGGGCTTGCCATGACCGTATTAAAGCAAAACTCACCGACGACTTTAAACGGTATCGTGCTTAATTTTACTCCCTGTTATAGCATCTCTGAAGACGCTGATGACATTGCTGCAACAGCGTTTGCAGATGACTACTTAAACCAGTGGTACATGAAACCCATCATGGATGGTACATACCCAGAAATTATTGAACAATTACCTTCAGCACATCTGCCAGATATTCACGATGGTGACATGGCTATTATTTCGCAATCAATTGATTATTTAGGTATTAACTTTTATACCCGTCAATTTTATAAAGCGCACCCTACTGAAATATATGAGCCAATAGAGCCTACTGGCCCGCTAACCGATATGGGCTGGGAAATTTACCCTAAGTCGTTTACAGAGTTATTAGTCACACTTAACAATACCTATACCCTACCGCCTATTTTTATTACTGAAAATGGCGCAGCGATGCCTGACAGCTATAATAATGGTGAAATCAATGATGTAGATCGACTAGACTACTACAACAGTCACCTAAATGCCGTTCACAATGCAACAGAACAAGGCGTTAGAATAGACGGCTATTTTGCCTGGAGCCTAATGGATAACTTTGAATGGGCAGAAGGCTACTTAAAAAGATTTGGTATAGTTTATGTAGATTACAGCACACAGCAACGTACTATAAAAAATAGTGGCCTAGCCTATAAAGCATTAATCTCAAATAGATAAAAAAACGTATTTATTAACGCAACTAAAAAAACATAAAGCGAGATAAAGCAACCATGGTTAGTGTAAAAGAAAAAATAGCCTACGGATTAGGCGACACCGCCAGTAATATTATTTTCCAAACGGTAATGATGTTCCTAATGCTTTACTATACCGACGTGGTGGGCTTATCCCCCGCTGTTGTTGGTACTATGTTTTTAGCTGTTCGCATTTTTGACGCCGTAACCGACCCCCTAATGGGCAACCTAGCTGACAAAACACATACTCGATGGGGGCATTTTCGCCCTTACCTACTATGGCTTGCGCTCCCTTTTGCCATTATTAGTATTTTAGCGTTTACTACACCAGACTTAGAAGGCACTGACAAAATAATCTATGTCTTTAGCACCTATACCTTACTGATGGTTGCTTACACTGCTATTAATATACCTTATTGCGCACTCGGTGGCGTTTTAACCGCAGACGCAAAAGAGCGCGTTACTATTCAATCGTACCGTTTTGTATTTGGGATGCTTGGTGGTGTTATTGTTGCTGGATGCACCATGCCAATGGTTGAATACTTTGGCCAGGGCGATAACGCTAAAGGTTATCAGCTAACCATGACCGCCATGAGTATTTTAGGCCTTGTGCTGTTTTTACTCTGCTTTTTAGGCACTAAAGAACGTATTCAACAACCCAAAGAACAAAACATCCCTTTTGCTAAAAGTATTCAAGCCCTAGTAAAAAACGATCAATGGCGTACCTTGTGTATTGCTGCATTTTTCTTACTGACCGGCCAAGTGCTTAGGCTAACTCTGGCGGTATATTACGTCAAATACTACCTCGGTCGGGAAGATTTAATTACCCTATTTATGACCCTAGGTGTAGTTGCTAGTATGATAGGTTGCGCCGTTGCACAGCCGCTAGCTGCGCGTTTTTGCAAAATAAAGGCCTACATCAGCTTACAACTTATCGCTGCAACTATTTGTGGATTTAGCTACTTTATTGGGAGTGAACAACTGGTTCTCGCGTTTGCTGCTTTTATTCTATGGAAATTCTTTTTAGATATGGCGACCCCACTCCTATGGGCAAAAATGGCTGATACCATAGATTATGGTCACGAAGTAACGGGATTACGGATTACGGGCTTAGTTTACTCAGGTGTTATATTTTTTATTAAGATGGGTGTTGCTGTTGGAGGTGCTATCGCAGGTTGGCTATTATCATTTTACAGTTATCAGGCTGATGTGACGCAAACAATGAGTACTCAGCAGGGAATTTTACTGTCGTTTACTGTACTACCAGCCCTAGGATCCCTTTTTGTAGCATACACAATGAAAAAATATACATTAACTAACCAGGTTGTTGAAAATATTCAATCAAAGCTAACCACAGTCAACAACACTAAGGTATGATTTAGCTGATTAAGTTAAGGGTGAAAGCGAGTCAATAAGTAACATGGCAACAATTTATCAAGTATCAGAGCTTGCAGGTGTATCGTTAGCTACCGTCTCTCGGGTAATGAACAAAAACACAAAAGTAAGTGATAAAACAACTAAAAAAGTACTCGATGCAATGCAAACATTGGGTTACAAACCTAACTCAATAGCCCAATCTTTAGCATCAAACTGCACTAACAGTGTTGGTATTTTAGTATCTGAATTACATGGTCCTTTCTTCGCCCAAATGATGGCCGGGATTGAGTCTGAGCTTAGAGCTGCCGGTAAACACGTTATTATTACAACCGGCCACAGTGAAGAAGATAAAGAAAAAGAAGGCATCGACTTTTTAATTAGCAGGCGCTGCGACGCCATAATTTTGCATGTTGAAGCAGTGACCGACGAATACCTGATATCGCTCAGTAGAGGCACAACGCCTGTTTATTTAATGAGCCGCTACGTCAAAGAACTCAAAGAGCACTGCATTAGCTTAGATAACAAACTAGGCGGTTATTTAGCAACTAAATCGGTGTTAGAACAAGGCCATACCGAAATTGCTTATATTGCAGGCCCTCAGTTTAAGGCCGATGCTGCAAACCGTTTAGCTGGCCATAAACAAGCCCTCGAAGAAGCCAATATAACGTTTGACCCATCGCTCTATTTTGAAGGTGATTTTAACGAAACCGGGGGAAGTTCAGCGCTTGAGCACCTCATTAATAGTAAGCTAAATTTTACCGCTCTTGTGTGCGCAAACGACGAGATGGCCTCAGGTGCGATGAAATATGCCCGAGAGCACGGCTATCACCTACCTAACGATTTATCGATAGTCGGATTTGATAACGTAATATTTGCAAACTACCTCTACCCGACACTGACAACGATTGATAATCCGGTAGCTAAAATGGGTGAAATGGCCGCAAAACTTGTTCTTAAAGACGTATACCAAACAAAAAATATTAAAATAAATCGTTTTTTTGAACCCACACTAATGCAGCGTGACTCTTCAGCGCCACTAAAATAAAAAAGCGGCTAATGCCGCTTTTTTGTATTTCATTGCAACGTTTACCGTTACTTTGCAATCCAGGGAGTTACTTTTAATACATTACTAATTTCACCGAACGATTGGCTATCCTCTTCCCAGTTATCGTCAACATCAAAATAACAAATCGATTCCTCGCAGGTTACGTTTTCATCATTAATGCTTATTGGGTTTTTAAAGGTAACCGCCACACCTTTTTGCTCAGGTAATAAAAACCACATTAGCTTACTAACAAAAAAACCTGACAAATCAGTTAGTAATTCGTCTAGCTCCTCGTTAATGGTATATAACGCATGTTTTGAGAAAGCTAAATCGTCAAATTCGTTAGCTTCTATTTGTAGCTTTAACTGGCAGTCATGCTCAGGGTTTTGTGGCTCGATAACAATAACGGCTTTATCTGAATCAAGTTGCTTATCAAAAGGCAACAACAGCTGTGCGCTATCTGTGAAATTAAGCGGATACTCGTTATTCTCTGTTAAAATGGTTCCGTTTTTTATTGCGCATGCCTCATTAGTAGCAATGTCGCTTATGTAAAAGTTGACACGGGCATATTGAAAATCCCCTTTATTAACTACTTTTAAACGGTCATAAAACCCATCGTACGACATTACAAACTCTCTGGCGTTGGCGTTAAATGCACTTAAGCTCAACAAAAAAAGTAAACTCGCGTAAAAGTAACCTGTCATATATTTATTCATCAAAATAAGCTCTGTTTTGTCTAATCATCGTATTTAACTCCTCAATGTATGCCTCGCCTCGCTCAGAGTAAGACATCAAACCATGAGTTAGTTTGGTTGCTAATACTGGCTTTTTTTCACGGCGCAGGTTTTCACGTATGCCCCGTAACTCTTTGTAAGCGCCATGAGTATTTATATTTCTAAAATAAGAGCTTACTGCAGCACGCACCGATTGAAATGCAGCGACTTCGTGTGCTGCGCCAGTTTTACGACGCTTTGGCACCATGCCGCAACCTTTTGAGTAACACCACTGACCAAAAAAATTCAGACCAATTCGCGCAAACCGAGAGGTCCCCCAAGCCGACTCATTTGCAGCTTGCATTAATGCCATTTCTTTAGGAATAATATCAACACGGCGCAAAGCCTGAGTTAGCACAAGTGTGTTAACCGTTTCAGGTAAGCCATATTGTTTAAGGATTTTAACAATATCTTTGTTTTGTTTCTCTTCAAGCGATAGGTTGTTTTCAAGCATCATACGGGCTATTTCTAGCTTGGCACGTTGTTGTAATATTTTTTTATTTTCAGCCTCAACATGAGGGCGAATAAAATCAAAAAATGCGCGTTTTTTCTCTTTTACATCGGTAAATTCAGAAAATTTAGGCAACGTGACATTGTGTAACGGCTTTTCTTTTTTCTTCACTTTTTTAGCTTGTTCACTGGTGATTTGATCTACGCTATCGGTTTCATCACTTTGTACAAACGGGTACGCAAGCGCCCATATAAAAAGGATGGCTAACAAAAACTGAAAGATAATCTTAAGCATGTATTGTCTCATTCAAACAACTATTTATGTATGGTAACTACACACACATACGAACCTTCATTATACCTAAGCCACTATATAAACGCGAATTACAAAAATATGTTCATTCGCAATTTATAAGTGCATGGGTATACTAAGCACTAAACAGGTTAAATAGTGGTTTAGCAGTATGGACAAAGTTTGGCAAAGTAGAATAATAGAGCAATATAAACACAGACCTAACGACAACCGTTCACCTTGGCAGGTTGACCGCTCAAGAATCATTCATGCCGCTGCGTTTAGGCGCTTACAAGCTAAAACACAAATTATGGGGATTGGCCTAAACGACTTTTATCGTACCCGCCTTACCCATTCGTTAGAGGTGTCACAAATTGGCACAGGTATTTTAAGGCATTTAAAAGCACAGCACAGTGATTTTAGCCATTTCCCATCAACCGGTTTACTCGAAACACTTTGCCTAGCTCACGATATTGGCCACCCACCATTTGGCCACGGAGGTGAAATTGCTCTTAACTATATGATGCGAGACCATGGTGGCTTTGAAGGAAACGCTCAAACTTTACGAATAGTTGCTAAGCTAGAGCCCTACAGTAATGGTTATGGTATGAACCTTACACGCCGTACATTACTCGGGTTTATTAAATACCCAGCATTTATAAACGAGTTGTGGCACACCATACCCGATACGCATAACTCACGTGCTTTTATCAAAGCCGATGATTGGCGCCCTGCCAAAGGGTTATACCAAGACGACGCACACATATTTGACTGGATTGTTGAACCACTAAGCCAAAACGACAGAACGTTATTAAATACTCACGCAACAATAGATAAACACCGCGCTAAAACACTTTATAAATCCCTCGACAGCGCCATAATGGAACATGCCGACGATATAGCATACGCCGTGCACGATTTAGAAGACGCCATTGCAACCCGTGTTTTAACATTAGATGACTGGCAAACGCACGCACTTCCCCACTTGCAAGCGCTTAATTTTGAGTGGCTGAATACCTTGCTTGAAACGTTAACATCTCGACTATTTTCAAAAAATGATTTTGAACGAAAAGACGCCATAGGTGAGCTGGTAAACACCTTCATTATTCACATTCATTTAGACATACAAAACGAAGCATTTGAATGCCCTATTTTAAAATACACTGCTAAGTTGCACCCAGAGTATGAAAACGTACTACACATACTCAAGCACTTTGTATTTCAACGCTTAATTCGTGACCCTGAAATGCAACAGATTGAGTTTAAAGGGCAAAACCTACTCATTGAATTGTTTACAGCGTTTGCAAGCGATCCGCTTCGTTTGTTACCCGAAACAACGCAAGCGCAATATATTGAGGCTCAAAAACATAATCAAGGCATGCGAATTATTTGTGACTACTTAAGTGGTATGAGTGATGAATACGCATATAAAACCTATCAGCGGTTATTTTTGCCTGCGCAGTAGTCAACAAACAGGTTTTTGACTCCAAAATACAGATAATAAAAAGCCGGGTAAATTTACTCGGCTTTTGTATTTTAAAATAAGGTAACGTTAACGCGTTTTATAGCTCTTTTACACCCATGTTATATAGCGTAAAACCAAACATATCTGCGTATAAATCTATAACTTTGCTGGTTGGTGTGCCCGCACCATGACCCGCATTTGTTTCAATACGAATAAGTGTAGGGTTATTTCCAGCCTGCTTAGCTTGTAATTCAGCAGCAAATTTAAATGAATGAGATGGCACCACACGATCATCGTGATCACCGGTTGTTACCATAGTGGCAGGATATTCAACGCCCGCTTTAACGTTATGCAATGGCGAGTAAGCTTTAATATATTCAAACATTTCTTTACTTTGCTCACTAGTACCGTAATCGTATGCCCAACCAGCGCCCGCTGTAAATGTATGGTAACGAAGCATATCAAGTACGCCTACCGCTGGTAATGCAACTTGAAATAAGTCAGGTCGCTGCGTCATCACAGCACCTACTAATAAACCACCATTTGAACCACCGCGCAGTGCTAAACGTTTTTTAGACGTGTACTTTTTATCTTGTAAGTACTCTGCTGCTGCAATAAAGTCATCAAACACATTTTGCTTTTGCATTTTTGTACCAGCATTGTGCCAGTCTTTACCGTATTCACCGCCACCACGAATATTTGCAACGGCATACACCCCACCTTGCTCAAGCCAAAGCGCGTTAACGGGGCTAAAACTTGGCGTCAAACTTACATTAAAACCACCGTAACCGTATAAAATAGTCGGGTTTGAACCATCTAATTTTATACCCGTTTTGTAAGTGATGATCATCGGCACTTTTGTACCGTCTTTTGAGGTATAAAAAACTTGCTCAGAGGTGTAATCATTACTGTTGAAATCGATTGCCGATTCACGATAAACCTTTGACTCGCCTGAGCTTACATCAAACGAAAAAGTAGTCCCCGGAGTTTTATAGTTAGTAAACGAGTAATAAAGCGTCGATTGATCTTTTTTACCACGAAAACCACGTGCACTCCCTACGCCGGGTAAGTTAATTTCACGGATTAAGTCACCTTGCTTATTATATTGTTTAACATGCGAAATGGCATCTACCATGTAATTAGCAAAAAAAGTATCTCCGCCTTTGCTTAGGTTAAGCACGTTATCGGTCTCTGGAATAAAATCGACCCAATTTTCAGGCGCCGGGTCATTTGCATTAACCGTAACCACTTTTTTGTTTGGTGCGTTTAAATTTGTAACTAAGTAGAGCGTATCGCCATCGTTATCAATCACAGATGTATCTGAATCTGAGTTACCAACAACAGTAACAAAATCACTATTTTCTTTACTTAAGTCTTTTATAAAAAGTTTGTTTCCAGACGTTGAAACACTGGCAGAAATTAGCAAGTACTTGCCATCATCTGTCACATCGGCGCCAACGTAACGATGCTTTTGCGCCTCGCTGTCGCCAAATACAACACGATCGTCATCCTGCGATGTACCCAAAGCATGATAATACACTTTATGTTGATCTGTTTTAGCCGATAGTTCACTGCCTTTTGGTTTATCGTAGCTTGAGTAATAAAATCCTTCGTTACCTAACCAATCAATACCACTAAATTTCACATCAACTAAAGCTTGCTCTACTTGCTCTTTAGTGTGTGTATCAATAACAATAATTTCACGCCAATCACTGCCCCCTTCAGAAACTTGATACGCTAATAAACTACCATCTTTAGAAAACGATAAACCCGACATAGACGTTGTACCGTCGTCGCTAAATTTATTAGGATCTAAAAATACCTCTGGCGCTTCATCGCCTTTGCTGCGGTATAAAACATATTGATTTTGTAAGCCATCGTTTTTGTAAAAGTAGGTGTAACCGCCCTCTTCAAATGGCGCACCTATTTTTTCGTAATTCATCAGCTTTTCAAGGCGCTCTTTGAGCTTGTTTCTGTAAGGGATTTGTTCTAAGTATGAAAAAGTAGCCGTATTTTGCGCTTTTACCCAATCAGCAGTCTCTGCACTCATATCGTCTTCTAACCAACGATAAGGATCGGCAACGTTTTCTCCAAAATAGGTATCAACTACATCACCTTTTTTGGTTTCGGGATACACGACTGAGTTAACTTGATTCATAGATGATTTTACTTCTTTTTGATCTGACGTATTGGTTGGCTCTGAACAGCCACTAAGTGCCAATAATACAGCACATGCAAGAGTACGTTTGAGTAACATAATTTGTGTTCTTTTTATTGATTAAGTAGTAGGAATAACTTATGAGTTTTTTAAGCTCATGTCTATTAAGATGCGTTAAGTGCCATTTATCGCTGTAAACAAGTGTAAACTTACGCTTTAATAGTAAAAACATACAATAAAAATAAAGCGTGATTTATGGAAAAACAAGAACCCACTTTCAACAGTTTTAAAGCTTTTTACCCTTATTATTTAAAGGAGCATCGCAACGTAACCTGCAGGCGCTTGCATTTTATAGGTAGCTTATTAGTACTTATGGTTATTATTAGCGCATTATTAAGTCAAAAATTTGCGCTATTGTGGCTGCTACCCGTTATTGGCTATGGCTTTGCGTGGGTTGGGCATTTCTTTTTTGAAAAAAACCGACCAGCTACATTTAAACACCCATTTTATAGTTTGTGGGGAGACTGGGTTATGTTTAAAGATATATTAACCGGAAAAATAAAATTTTAATAAAGTTACTCGCACCAAAAAGCCACCTTAATTAGGTGGCTTTTTGGTGCAAATAACGTGGGTATTTAACGCTATACCACTTTAGTTAACCAACCATGCTTGTCTTCGCTTTTGCCCCATTGAATGTCGTTCAATGCTTGGCGCAAACGTGCAGTTGTTGGCCCAGGCTCTCCTGTGCCCACTTTATATTCTTTATCGTTATGAATAAACGTTCCCACTGCCGTTAATACCGCAGCAGTACCTGAAAGCGCAGCTTCTGTGCCTGGTTTTGCAGCACGCTCTAAAAGTTCAGTCACTGTAAAATTACGTTCGCTCACAGTCATGCCTAAATCTTTAGCAATCGTTAAAATACTATTACGCGTTACGCCGTGTAAAAAGGTGGAGTCGAGCGCTTTGGTTATGATTTCGTTGCCATCAATTAAAATAAAGTTTGCAGCGCCCGTTTCTTGTACATCACCACCTGGGCAAAATAATATTTGATCTGCTTGATACTGTTTACGTGCAGCGCTAATTGGGCCAAGTGCACTGGCGTAGTTACCGCCGCTTTTAACCATTCCCATATGAGGTGCACAGCGCATACCGTCTTCTTCAAGTAACACACGTAATGCCGTAGCACCACCAGCAAAATAATCACCTACTGGCGAAAGTAAAGTGTACAACAATGAGCTCATTGAAGGGGCTGCCGCTTTACCAATTGCCGCTTCTGTGCCTATATGTGTTGGGCGAATATACATAGAGCCAGGCGGTAATGGGGTTGCATCGGCATATTGGCGAACAATATCAATAATCATCGTTTTGAGCATATCGCCATCAAAACTTGGCAAGCTTAAAAGTGCAGAGCTTTGCTGCATACGTGCTATGTTTGCATCCATTCTAAAAATATAAACAGACCCATCTTCATGACGAAATGCTTTTAAGCCCTCAAAACAGGTGCTTGAATAATGAAGAACGTGTGCACCAGCATGAAACTCAAGCTTATCGCATGGAACAACTGAGGTTTCGCTCCATTGATTATCTGAAAAACGAGCTTGAATCATCTGTGGCATAAACACAGTACCAAATGCGGCCATTTTTTATCTCTCTTGTGTGGTCTATTTTTCTCCATTGTATGACAATCACGCATCAATTAACCATAGCTAAAGTAACGGATTTTTAATTAACAATAAGAAAAAACCACACGCACTGTATGTTTATTAATCACAACAGCAAAAAACCGGCATATGCGCTTACACATGCCGGTTTATGTTTTAGCTTTTAAGGCGCTTAATGCACCCTATCACTATTTAAATGAGTATCTAATAATTCGCTTTAACACCGAGCCGTATTGTTTAAAAAATCCGCCAGTGTGGTAATCAATCCCGTGCTTTTGCATAACTGCCTGTACCTGAGGTGCCACCTCTTGATATCGCGACGATGGCATATCAGGAAATAAGTGGTGCTCAATCTGGCAACTCAAATGGCCCGTTAAAATATGAAACCAGTTTGCCCCTTTAATATTAGACGAGCCTAATACTTGACGATAATACCACTGGCCTTGGGTTTCGTTTACGCAGTCTTGTTCTTTAAATGTTTCGGTTTCTTCGGTAAAGTGACCACAAAATATAATTGTCGACGTCCATAAGTTACGAAGCAAATTTGCTACTAAATTACCCGCTAACACCCACAAAAACAGTGGACCTGCAAGTAATGGGAAAATCACATAATCTTTAATTAACTGGCGAGCGCCTTTACTAAAAAAACGCTGCTTTAAAGTAGCATGCGATACGAGCCCTTCACGATTTTCTTTCTTTTTACCTATAAAAACACGCTCTGCTGCCAGTTCATGGTATGACACCCCCCACTGAAACAAGACACTTAAATTTATGTAAGTAAAAAACTGCCACACATTTTTAAAACGCCACTTAAAATCATCACTCAAACGTAACAACCCGTAGCCAAAATCACGGTCTTTACCAATAATGTTAGTGTAAGTGTGGTGCTCAAAATTGTGAACCCGATGCCAGCTTTGGCCATCGCAGGCTATGTCCCATTCGTATTGCTGAGAGTTAAGCTGTTTGTCGTTCATCCAATCGTATTGACCATGCATAACATTGTGGCCAATTTCCATATTATCGAGAATTTTAGCCAAAGCCAGTAACAAAACACCGGCAACCCAAAGTAAAGGCTGAATAAATCCAAGCATTAAGAGTATTCGCCCACTCCACTCACATAACCTTTGCTTTCGAACGACAGAGCGAATGTAGTCAGCATCTTTTTGTCCTACTTTAGCAAGCGTATTCATTTTTATAGTATCTAAATCGCTTGCAAGCTGATCAAAGTTTATGTTTTTCATAATTGTAACTCCAAATCACTTACAGGTTGGCTTATACAAAGTTGGATTAATTGCTCACCGTTGTCTGACATTTCACCTGTTTTTAAATTACGTACTATTCCCGACTTTTTAATACACTGGCACTGATGGCAAATGCCAATTCCGCAGCCACGCTTTACCGGTAATTTTTTAACTTCAAATTGGCTAAGAAGCACATCATTTCCTTCAACTATATGGGCTTGGCTGTTCACCTTTACAGTAAACTGATCTTCATTGTTTACTTTGGGTAACGCCAAACCAAATGCCTCTTGGTAATAATTAAGATCATGTTTTTGAGCAAACGCTTGTACCGTTTTCATAAACCCTAGCGGCCCACAGCAATATATATCTGGATTCTCCCAATGTTTAATATTGCTAGTAATGTCGCTCGACTGCTCACGAGTTAATAATAAAAATGAAAAATGACTAAATTGTGTGGCTAATTCACGCAACTCATCAACACATTGATGTTCGCCCGATTTTGCGTAATACACTAAATTTATTGCTTTGGTTGTTTGCGCTAAATAATCGTCAAGCATTGCTATCATCGGCGTTATACCAGATCCACCAGCTATTAATGTGGCGGGAGTATGTGTATTTTTAAATACAAACTCACCCGTTGCAGCAGATATGTTGCACCATGTTCCCGCTTTTGCTTTGTTCTTTAATAAACCGGTAAATCGTCCTTGTTCGCTTGTTTTAATTAACAAACGTATAAATCCCGTTTCGTTGAAATATTTAACGCTTGAAGCAACTGTAAAAACGCGCGTTAATAATCGTCCATTCATTTCAATGGTCAAACTAACATGCTGCCCTGCGGTATGTGCGGGCCATTGTTTGCTTGGTTTTAGCTGCAAACTCAAAAATTCACCATTCAATGAGTCTGAACTCATTAGTTGCGCTCTAAATTGCCCTGCACGCCAAGCAGGTTTAAACACTTGCATTATTGGCTCTATGTAGCCTGCAAACGTTTGATGGTGTAAAAACCACGTTGAAAATTGGTTTAATGCCTGCGTAAACATTGTAATAAAATCTCTATATTGGTTTATTGCTCAATGGTTTGCACGAACTGGGTGTTAGCACAAATCAGAACCCTAACTATTTGAGCATACAAGTGTACGCTCAAACTTCAGCGCACAAGTGTACGCTGAAAATTCAAGTTTTCAACCCTAATAAGTGTTTATTCCATTATTTTTGTTAAAAACTACGAACAAAAAACAAACTAAACTCAATTTATAAACGTATTTCAAAACTAAATAAAATATAGAAAATATACTTTACTGAGTGAGCTTACTATTTCTAATACTGTGTGAGTGATATATGCAACTAGCTAAAATTAAAGAATTTTCACTTATCGCAACGCTTAGCAAATTTTTACAGCTCGTGCTAACGTAAACCTAATTTGATTAATTTTGGAAAATAACATGCTCAATATAAAATCAAAAAAATATACACATTCTTTTAAGGGTGCCGTGCTAACAGCCGCTTTATTAACGCTCCCTTCAATGTCAGTAAATGCAGTTGATTTTAAAAAGCTGCCGAGTTTGCCACTTAATGTAAAAGCAGTAGACGTTGCAAAAGGTGTAAGTATTCCTTGGGCAATCGAAGCACTACCAAACGGTGATTTATTAATTACGGAGCGAAGTGGAAAACTATTTTTATTACGTAAAAACACCTCAACGCTTATTCAAGTAAAAGGATTGCCCGATATAGATGCTAACGGCCAAGGCGGTTTACTTGATTTAGCACTGCATACCGATAATAAAAATAGTCAATGGCTTTACCTTACTTATTCAAGCGCTGAAGGCAAAGGCAGTGGTAGTAACACTGCATTAATGCGCGCAAAATTAAGTGATGACCATACTCAGCTATTAGAGCCGCACGTTTTATACAAAGGTGAGCATAACAGTACAAAAGGTCAGCACTACGGCAGTCGTATTGTGTTTGATAAACAAGGTTATGTTTATTTTTCGATCGGGGATCGTGGTTCGCGCGACCTAAACCCGCAAGATCTTAGCCGTGATGGGGGCAAAATTTATCGTCTTCATTTAGATGGTCGTATTCCAACAGATAATCCCTTTGTAAAACAAACAGACGCTAAACACGCTGTTTGGTCTTACGGACATCGTAACCCGCAAGGTATGTGGTTTGACGCTGAAAATAATCGTCTTTGGGCACATGAGCATGGCCCCCGAGGCGGCGACGAACTTAATTTAATAAAATCAGGATTAAACTACGGATGGCCGGTAGTTAGCTATGGCGTAAATTATAGCGGCACGTCATTTACAGACCTGCAAACAAAAGACGGCATGCAATCGCCAACATCACAATGGACGCCATCTATAGCACCATCAGATATGCTATTCGTCACCAGCGACAAATACCCTAAATTAAAAGGTAAAGTGCTGTTATCGTCTATGAAGTTTTCGTTTTTAAGCGCACTTACGCTTGAAAACGATACACTAAAAAGCCAAGAAAAAATATTAGAGGGCATTGGCCGCGTAAGAAGTTTAGCGCAAGGGGATGATGGCTACATTTACTTAGGACTAGATGGCCAAGGTATTAAACGCTTAGAGCCTGAGCTATAAAACCGTTTAGTAAGCGCAGCATAGTAAATAATTCACTTACCTTATTTTAATTTAACAAGGTAAGTGCCTTACTACCAAAAGAACTTTTTAGCTATTTGTAGCGTATGGTAGTGCTATCACTTTTATAAAATTAAGCGAGTCCCATGTTTTCGATATTCAAATCAGACCCTACAAAAAAGTTACGTAAAGAGTACGACGCCAAATTAGAGCAAGGCATGCAAGCTCAGCGTAAAGGCGACATTAAAAGCTACGCCATGTTAAGCGAAGAAGCCGAAAAAATCTGGAGTGAAATAGAAGCGCTTGAGGCAAAAAAAACCAAGTGAATTCGTATTAAACGTGTTTGCCCGTTTCAAAAGCAGGTAGGCGCGTTTAGCAATTATTCATCACCTCCTTTTTACAGCTACCTCCCGCAAAAAACCTACCTTTATAATAGTCTTACACGAACAATTGTATTTAAAGTAGTTACTTATATTACCGTTGCCATTTTTTAGAGGTGGTAAAATGGTTTAAAAAAGCTTTTGCTTTTCATTTTAAATTTTTAATTACTGCATTTACTAAAGCGATGGCGTTTTTCCTCCTAAGTCAGAAAGTGAGGACACTTTCCCCTTTTCTGCCTGTTGTTAATTAACAGCCCGACTTAAAGTTTAATACTCGCAATGTGTTACAGGATTTGTTATTAATATTAAAAATAAATAAGAGGACATACATTGCTCATAAAAAGAGGAAAGTGTCCTCTGATAAAGTTGTTAGTTGCGATGGATCCATTACAGAAACTTGCTGAACGAAATAGAAAGCACGCTGAAATAAATAAAAAAGAGCGCAGGGAAAATCTAAAGCTTTATCCCATAGCATTGCTCTTTTATTTTCTCTATTTTGGTGGGTATTATTTTTACTTTTCCAATGAAGAGCAATTTCTTAGTTTCGAGTTTTGGGAATTAACCAAACAAGTTTGGCTTATTTCTATGGTTACAATTGGTGGGATTGGTTCTATATTTTTTAGTGCAAGCTTAGCTATTTTAATTTGGTTAAATATATTCGTAAAAGAGCTTGGTGCTAAAGTTAATTTATTTCGCTCTGGTATATTTTCGGTAATATCAATATCTATCAGTTATTCGTTTTTTCTTTTTGCTAAGTGGCTAAATATTTTCATTATTGAAAATAATAAAAATATTTATGAGTTTCTCAGCGTAGATTTTCCGGGTATGGTGTTCATGGTCGAAACAGGCTTGTATTATATAGTTGGTATTATCTCAGTGATTTTCTTGATGTTGTTTTTCTTTATAATCTCTATACCGTTTAAAGCTAAAAAACATGCTCAAGAATTCGCAACTAACAAGGAATTAAAGTCGGACTCGTAACAGTTTGCTCGGTTCCACTTCGTTTCACATTTTAGCAAACTATTACTCACCGCTTAATGCGGCGTTATATTAGCAAAGGACTCATGCGTAATTTTATAATCATATTTTTCATTGTTATATTGGGAGGTTGCTCAATATACCCAGGTAGCTATTTTCATCCTGAATCATCAATTGGTGACGTATTATCTACTGGTAGTTGCGGAGATAATACACCTTCAAAATTAATGATTAATTCAGAACAGGTTGAATTAACAACCCAAGCAAGAACGGTTCAAAATAACGGTGATAAAACTTGGATTTGGTTTGAAGCGAAAAGTAAAATACCATTCGTTATCTCTGCATCACCTAAAGATATTATTTTCATTTCAAATGGTAAAATAATAGAACCTCATGAAATTTATTACTCTTATAAAAAGCAAGACTCTATTTGGTTAAGCCATGATTATAAAACTCTAAAAGACTTACCTAAATCTTCAGGGGTTACTAATAATTTGTTAATAGTATTTCGTTTAAAACATTATGAAAATATTCAATTTCAAATAAATAAATTAATTGTTTCAGGCCAACCAGTAAAGAATTTTAATATTGAGTTTAAAAACACAAAAAAAATACGTGTTTCGGCATTAAATTGCTAATATAACAAGCTGTTAAAGCGGGCTCAGGTGTTTCTGATTTAATTGGTATAAAACCATATACACAAAACGTATAAGTACACCTAGCAAGCTGTTTAACAAGGACAAAATACAGTTGGCTTTTGCTCCTTCGTCGCTTAATTTTAGCCAACTATATTTTACCCATTAACAGGGCGTTAGAGGCATTATGCGATTAGTTTCAATTCTTCTATTATCAATAATGCTGTTCGGGTGCGGAACAGAAGGTGTCGATATGGAAATTGATGGTGTTGATAACTGGTTTAGAAAAAATGAAACTGAAATTACTTCAATTGTCGAACTTTTCAAAAATGATAAATGTTTGAGGCGAGTAGAATTAGGTTCAATGAAGTATATCAGGCAAAATTGTGAAGCTAGTCCTTCTCAAGAAGTTAAGATTCAAAATATACAAAGCAAACTTTCAAAACTAGGTGTCGTTCTTGCTACAAGCCACTTCTTCGAAGATGGTAATTTTGTAAGTAGTATATTGATAAATCGCAGTGGAATAGCTGTTTCAGGTGGTGGATTAAGAATTAATTATTGGGAAAATTTTCCTTCACATAGAAAAGACGATATTGAGTGTGAAGCGATTATCCACCTTAGCAAAGAGCAATGGTATGCGGAAATTTTAAGCTCGGAAGCTCCGTGCCTCTAACAAGAGACTCAAGGCTCGTAAACTCGCATCAGACAATTAACAAAGGGTTATTGTCGCTGCGCTCAATAAGTTTAACCCATTGCTAATTTGCTGCTTAGGCGAGCGTTATGAGTATCGGAGGAAAGGTTAAAAATGTTTGTTAACTCTCCATTTTGGGACGCCGTGATTCGTAACTCTGTATTCATTCAGTTCGCAATTATGTTTATTGGGTTAATTAAAGTTTGGGGAGATGGTGGATTAGGCAACATTACTATGGGTAATTTTTTATATGCAATGGCAATCACAATTCCTCTATCCCTTATTACTGGGCTACTGATAGTTATGTATGAATCACATAAAGGTAAAAACGATGTATAACAAACCAATCAAGCGAATGCGAGAAGTTATTGCGGATTTATTTGCACTGCAAGCGCACCGCTTATTGGGGTGTTATGTGCCAAGAGGATAATATGGAATACAGTCCTTTATTAGAAGTTCAGGATCAGACCTTGGTCATAACTCAATCCACATTGTCCGAGTTAAAAAGCTTTAAGGGTAGTGATTTGTTTGCTGAACTGCCAGGAAGTGTTCCAAACGAAAAACAGCTATTAACTAAAACACTAGAATCAATTTTAGACACTCTTATTAATGGTCTTCTGCAGAACCCATCAAAATTTTGGGTCATGGAAACGTTTTTGCCAGAATTAGAAATCATGGAAATGCAAGACACTGAGGCGAAAGAACACTTTGGGGACCATTTAGAGATAATTATGGATATCCTAAATATAGAAAGCTCAGATGGCTTATTGAGCTACTACTTGTAAGGATGTATCGGGTGGCACATAACAAAAAATTTAAGTCACTCACTTCGTTCGCTAGGACGCAAACATGCCCATAATGCTACTCATGCCTTCGCCCCTTATTTAAAAATTGAGGCTTCAGACTTACTCATTTTAAAAAAAAGCCTGTTTTATGGGTTCCAAATAGCATTACCTAATGCTTTAAAAACATTTAGAGTTAATTACAGGAACCCTTTTTAATTGAATTTGGCTGTTGGAGCTACTCTACAGTCTTGTTATAAGCCCTAAATAGAATCGAGTTTATGTCTCTGTTAGTTTGTAAAAAATGTAATTCAACAATTGCCCCAAAGGTTAAAACACCCAACGCTAGGGAACGAAATTATGTTTGTCCTGTTTGTGGTACTTCAATTAATACATTTAAGATTATTAATTATGTAATTGGCCTTACTGTTTTGTTCACGCTTTGGGTTATTTCATTTTTCTCTCATCATATAATTGAGGGGAATTTTAAGTTGAATCAAGAGAATCAATTATCATTAATAGCCGTTATTGTACTAGTAACCTTTATTGGCTACGTTACTTACAGGCGCTTCAAGGAAGCTGAAAAATCTAAAAAGTGGGTGCTATTTGGTAGTATTGCAGGGTTATTACTTTTAAATGAAATTCATACAGCAGCTTTAAGAGTTTGGGGCCTGTAAGGAGTTTAAAAGAATCATTGCTCTTCCCCCCCTTTACTATACCTCTCAAGTATTTCCCTCATACACATTCTCAGAATTTATTTGCATTAACAGTGCGGGGTTATCTATCGGTTTAAACCCGTATTGTGCATAAAGGCCATGCGCATCCGATGTGGCTAATAAAAAGCGCCTTAGGCCTTGTAGCTCAGGGTGTTCTACTATTGTTTTAATAAGTAACTTGCTTAGGCCACACCCTTGTAGGTGCGGGGTAATAAATACATCTGCCAAGTAGGCAAAAGTAGCGTTGTCGGTAACTACCTGAATCGCCCCGTGTTTGCCAGAGACTCAATAACTTGAGAAACTGGAACTATGA